>Ga0123352_10003932_pt1 | contig 21734 bp, 14 predicted proteins | sample TergutLab28metaG_FD_89700 | JGI IMG/M metagenome (GOLD analysis project Ga0123352, IMG submission 89700) | Labiotermes labralis P1 segment gut microbial communities from Petit-Saut dam, French Guiana - Lab288 P1 | ecosystem: Host-associated > Arthropoda: Insects > Digestive system > Gut ...
ATTAGGATGGATCTCCAGGAGGTGGGATGTGGGTATATGGACTGGATTGGGCTGGCCCAGGATAGAGACAGGTGGCGGACGCTTGTGAGTGCGGTAATGAACCTTCGGGTTCTGTGAAATGCATGGAATTTCTTGACTAGCTGCAAACCAGTTAGCTGCTCAAGGACTCTGCACCATGGAGTAAGTAAGTGTGTGTATGTAGCCTTAGTTATCCAACATGCAATGAACATGCGCCATATTGTCATCTGAGGCCTGCCCCGCTCTACAATCATTTTTCCACCTTATATCATAAACGGCACAATTTTCGGGGGGGGGGGATTTATCGACTATAAAATGTGTGTTTTGATTTTCTCTATAACTTTTTGTCTGCAGCATATCCCATTCCAAACAGAACTGAGCGATATATGATCAAAAATGCACATTGGTCTTCATGTAAAGCGTCCGTTATTCTTATCAGATTTTAATGCAATTTTCGAAAAATACTCAAACATCAAATTTCACGAAAATCCGTCCAGTGGGAGCCGAGATGCTCCATGCGGCCAAGACAGACGGATGGACGGTCATGACGAAGCTATTGGTCGCTTTTCACAATTCTGCGAACGTGCCTTGCAACAAACATATCTGCATTAATTCGCCTATAGAAACTGCAAACTGCCAATTACGAATGCGCCACTTTAACAATTTTCACACAAAATATGACAATATGGAATTCAGAATATATACGCAGACGTCCGGTGACTATTATCCGATAACAATGTTACAGTGTGTTTACAAGTGTCCGAAATGGCCACCTTCGGTCTGGATACACAATCCCGCCCGTTTTAGCGCGCCTACACGTCTCACCGTGTTGATAGCACATATGACCCCGCGCGGGGGTGCTGCGAGGAATGTTTCCTAAGAACGCTGCCACTTAAGTTTCCCCCCCTACCCCAAAAAAAAATCTGTTGACGTCATCTGTCAGCCGACGTGTACATCCATCTTGCGGCGTGCTGAAGGTTACGGACAAGCGCAAAGTTCAAAGTACCGTAGCTATGTTAACAGCTGCAAATCTGACCCATGTAATCATGTGACTCGGTTTGAGGTCAAAAATCCAACCTTGAAATTACGACATAGTCACCGGACATACTGTATACACATATGCGTCGCTGAACGACGGGAAAACGTTCTGAGAAATGGGTCGGTAGACGATTTCGTCGTTGTGCGAACGTCATAGTGTACTTACACAAATCTAGACAGTACAGCCTACTAAACACATTGTCTGTAATGCTCCTAGGCTACAAAACTGCACAGCATATTACTGCACTGAATATTGTAGGCAATTGTAACACAATGGTATTACAATCTAACATTATAATATAATTTTGTGGGATCACCGTCGTATTTGCGATCCGTCGTTGACCGAAACGTCGTTATGCGGCGCATATCTGTACATACATTGGCCCGTACATCCATTTAGACACATCGTACGGTCCCAGCGCATATCAGCAGTGCGATGTATTGCCGCTGCAAGCCGAAGACAGCAGTGCCACTATACCTCAGCAATCACCCAACCGAGATCTTCACTCTTCTGTGATGTCACACGGCGTTTATTGGCAGTCAGTTGCCGATGTTTCGGGACAACCTATCCGTATCAACTTCCAAGGGCAACTCAGAATGGGGAGCAGTAGGTTGTCCCGAAATGTCTGCAAGCAACCACCAATCAACTCTGCGTAACACACCAGAAGAGGGAAGATCCAATTTATACAGTGGCAGAAGCCAGAAAAATCACGCAATTTCCCAGCGGTTAACCGATTTATATATATATATATATACACACACACACACACACACACACAAAATACCGCGTTAACACTGCTATATGCAAATTGGTCTTTTACAGCGAAGTAACGTAAGTCCATGCAGTTCAGCTGGGCTCAAACTCAAAACCCCAACATCCGCAATTCCTGTGAAAAACGGCAAGCGCGATTCAAGTCACGGAAACCGCACTTCTTCGTTAAGTGGCGCACAATTATACCTATAATCACCCTTCAGCTCATTAAGCATTCTGGTCTGGTCCGGTATGGTCTGAATGCCAAGTTACGTCTACAGCATGGCACGTCTGTTTGAAAGGGTCGCTCTCTTGTGGCGTATTTTAGGGAGATTTCAGTATCTCAGGCAACACCGCGCCCACCTTACATGGTAATCCAATTATTATTATTATTAACATTATGTTGTCTCTTGTCACAGGCCTCTTCTCCCCGATAATTCTCCCCTTGAACCAATGCCGATCCCCACCGCTCAGGCTTCAAGCTTCACACTGCAATACTTTCCGTATTATGTGTGATGTTCCAAGTATAGCTGTCTTTTGTAGTGAAAATACTGAATGTTTTCCCGGTACAGCTTCCAAATTTTTCATTAAACCTTTTGTTGCTATTCCGGTATTATCATACATTTCATGTTCCACATTCCTTTTATCTCCAAACATAAACCTCTTGTAATGATAGTCTTTTTTACCAATTTGATGCACAAATTCTTTATTTTAATACATTTATTACGCTCCTTTACATGTTTCGAGCACTCTTGTGCTCATCTTCAGGAGGACAACTGTATTAGTACAGCATCTGGTATCGTCACTCTTTAGGCGACTGTTCAGTACACAGGTTACGAGAGGATTCTAGTAACCTCTGTACTGAACAGTCACCTAAAGAGACAGTCGATACCAGATGATGTACTAATACAATTGTCCTCCTGAAGATGAGCACAAGAGTGCTCGAAACACGTAGAGGAATGTAATAAATGTATTAAAATAAGTAATTTGTGCATCAAGTTGGTAAAAAAAAAAAGACTATCATCATATTAGGATGCGCGGTCAACAAAATATAAAAATAAAACTCTTATATTTGAGCCCCTTTCCTCCTCCCGTTTGTGTCACATTTCTCTCTCCTGGTTTTGTCACGTCTAACAGTATGCATGTTTCCTAGGTTTTTATTTAACTATTATCTCTAGCCCACTCGCCAAAACATCTCTATATGTGTGTATCCCTCGATTCCATAACTGTTACATATTATTATTACCTTGCCGATGCGACAGTTCGAAGTACCAAGGAATGAGGTGCGTCAGTACGGATAAAGTAGGCCGTATAGATGAGAGGTCCACAAATTTTCCAAAACCGTAGCATCCACCTCACAACTCCAGGCGCCAAAAATGATACGCGAGGCAAGTTCCATATTGGGGACCCCACAAACATTAGTGCCACAGTACAAAATTTAAGCATCCGCGATCTGTGCACCCCTGTTATGGAACGTACTAAGCTACAGAACCTGCGAGGGGCCACACAGATTCGTCTCCCAACAGAACGAACTCATCCACGTGGTACGACGCGCGTGTCGACGGCCCTGCATTTGATTAGCATTTCCAACGCACGAGACGCATTACTGGGCTGTGACAGTGACACCTTGACACTAAACAAGGATATTGTGCTTATGCTAATCAGCTTCCCGTCGTGACTGATTGCCTTGACGTGGTCGCACTAAGGGTTTCTGCTATAAATGGCGGCAAGTCCTTGTTTATTGTGTTACTTAACAATGCCGTCAATTCAGAGAATTAAATGAAGTCGGTCAAAGAAAAATTTAACTGGCTGGGTGTCTGGGGTGTGAACAAGGACGACTGAGTCTCTGTGGTGAAGTCCCGTTGGCTGAAGGTATTCGACATTTGGGGACGTGTGTGGGCCGGCATTCAATTTTTATTTGCCGCAACAGCCCCCCAGTTGGCCATGGCCTCCTCATTCACGAGGTTTCTAGATCACACTCAACGACGCACCACAGCCGGTAGCACTTCTTTGGACGACCTCTACCTGACCACAAACAGACAGACAGACAGACATCCATGCACCCAGTGGGATACGAACCCACAATATCAGCAGGCGAGCGGCCACAGACCTACGCCTTAGACCGCGCGGCCTCTGGGACCGGCGGCGTTGACCTTACAACTCAGGATAACCTATAGTGCCAGACACAGTTCGTTCCGTCGACAGGCCTGTTGATTTCCAGTCGCTTTCAGCTAAAGGCCCACATAGCAGTGGAATTTTACAGCAAGCCATGAAGAAATCTGGATTTTATCCAAGTAATCTGTTATCGTCATTTGAATAAAAAGTTCTTGGATTAACTGCACTCACAGTTGTGCGGTCTCCTGGGCTGCACACAGTGACGAACGGTCCCCAACAAACGAGTTCATGCTTACCTGCAAGAAAAGAAAGGGAGGTTTAGTACGAGTGTCCATTGTGTTGACATGACACAATCTTTCAGCAGTATCTACGGTCAACTGTATTATTCCAATGCAAGTGGCATCAGTGTACATTACATCAGAAGCCGCATGAAATGTCACATTCTGCAAAGGCCAATTGTATTTCCGTCGATCGAATAAGGTCTACCAATTACTCACTCACAAAACATTTCATAAAAGAATCATAAAGTTCCTTCAACTCTTAACTTCTTGATCCACAAAACTTCGCAATTACAACACGGTGACTAAGAACTGTGACCCCGACCGACTTAGGACGAAGTGATATAGAAGATTTTGAAGTAAAGAGGATTTGAAAAGAAGAGAATACGAGCTATGGCTAGAGACATGAGACGGAAACCCTCTATATCTGGCAGTAGAGAAGGTTCGACTAGGTGAGTTCAGGGGACCAAGGAGTGTGCACGAAAACGTATCAGGGAAAGCAACCGACAGGCAACCAACGGGGCAGCATAAGTTTTCAAGTCCTCACGACAAGTGTTAATCAAGTGATGGTACACGTGGGTTTCTGCGCAGAAATTCACAGGAAAACTAGCAACTGGAGGAATAATAAGTGCAAAAATGAACAGCGAAGGTAATATCAATAGATGTCATTGTTTGACCATCAAAACAATAAATACACGAATAATCTGCAGACACTCTTTGACAAACATTAAGATGATAAAACTCGTGATGTAAAGATGAGCGAAGTATGTACCACGCTAGGAGATTAGACATCGCACACAAAGTTTTGTTCGGATACACAAAAAGGATGTGATTACCTGGAAAATGAGACAATATTAAATGGACGTTCGGGGGGGGGGGAATTAAAGTTTCGTTTTCTTAGTGCCAATCTCTCAAAACGATAGCTTCTTAAAGCATAAGTCCACAACAAGGCTGAGCAAAACGATGGGCAAGCTTGAATAACAAGCACAGTTATTTAGGAGTTGGCCATAACAGAACCCGTGCATGACGTCAAAGAAGGTAGAGGGGAGGTTTTCAGATACGTCAATCAAATACTCCAACATGCTGGCATGTTACGGAACAGATTTTGCTACTAACAACCCCAAGAACTCTGAAACATCCCAGCTTCAGCCGACAATTCAAAATAAGGTAAAAGGTAAAGCGGTGGGTCTTTTTTCGTTTCAGTTTCACAATTTGGAACTCCAGAGCGCCGTATGTTGCAAGTGATTTCCACGAAATCCTCCACCGGTGAGAAATGAATTACCAAATGACTGCTTAAACCTATCGCTTATCTAAAGAACTGTGAACATTTCTCTAATTAGAGACTTCAGCAAAACATTCCTTGAGATTGAAATCTGGTCACTGTGGCGATAGCACAAATCGAAGTCAGGGATAACACATGGCCCGAAACCGTGAACACAACTTCAGAGTCTACTTACAGTAACGAAACAGATTTTGGTTTAAACGGTAACCTGTCTTGTGTTCTGGGGGTCTGTGGTTCGAAAACCGGCCAGAACACTACCTGTCCAGGAACCGTATTCTTACTGGGCCACTCCCAGCATATGGCAGGCGGCACAATGTATTCGCTACTGTGCCCAGGAACTGGGCTGGACGGTACGGGGTTCGAATTCCCGTAGGGGCAAGAGATTTCTTTAACAAAATGTCAAGATGGGATCTGGGGCCCTTACACTCTCCTATTCAGTAGATACGGTTGCTACTTTCCGGGGGTAAAGCGGCCGAGACTTGATGTTGGCCACTCACATGTATCTAGCGCCAAGGTTAAGAAGGGTGTAACTACACCTCTGCTTGCCGTGGACGACTTCATGAGGTGACCAGGCAGACTTGATGTTTTTAGTTTACACCCAGCTTATTCTAGAACAGTGGGCCTGTATCAAATGATGCCACGAGAGATTCCTTTCACATCCTTTATCCTGTCTGACAAGCTGCCCAAGTCCTTACGTAAAAACACACAAATAAATCACACAGTCTGTGGAAGACCAGCTCGCCGCCCAAACTCATGATAACTACGCAAACACGGGTCGGCCAATGTTATAGACTAGTACGGCAATTGTATACGCTGGATTAAATGGAATTAAGTGACATGAAATTATATTTGAAATCAAACTGTATGATTTAATTGGATGAAACAACACAGACAAACAGTGCTTGGTTTCCCTACATGCCGTAACTCAAATTCCCATATACCAATTTCCGACGTTAAATACATGCAATCCGCCACACAAAATGTCGAGGCACAACATTAATCTGACAAAAACGCTTGTGGTGTTCTGAAACGTTCAGGCTTTCGTTTGCGTTTGTCTCTCAAAATGAAGGAAAATTTGGACACGTTTATGTGGGTGATGGGTTAGTTAAGATTCCCTCCAGCTGGGATATACAGGTTAAATTATTTACTTCGAATTGCTTATTTGCTACAAATTTAAAATTTAACTCAGACTGTATAGCATCGAAGAATGGGACAATTAGAGATAAATAAATTAGAAAAGAAGACGAAGAAAACAGTTATGCCCTTATTTGGGGTACTAGCGGCCAATTTACGAAGAGGCACAGGAAAACCAAGGACACCCCCCCCCCTCCCCCCAGTGAACGTCTGGGTCGAAATTTCAAACAGCGACATTCTGCACACGAAGCAGTACTGTCCATTCGCCGTAACATTCGGCCCCATGGCTGGACGATATTGATATTTCATAGCTGAAGTATAAAAACCAACTAGATGCCACTTATTATTTTATTGTACTTCTTACAGGTTCAACATGTTTCGGGCACTACTATGCCCATCATCAGGAGCTCACGACTATAATGTTGGTTATCACATTGGTCGTCTCGTTCTTGGGTTGCTGTAGGTTGGAGGTTAGGTGCGGGTAGGCTGGAGTAGTGTCCGGTCTGCAGCCCGGACACTACTCCAGCCTACCCGGAACACAACCCGGCGTATGTACCAAACACTGAAAACTGGCTGCCTACCACTGGCTTTTAAATAGATTTTTTACATACACTACATCTCACTTTTGAAATTTTTAAAACAACCTACTGCACCTCTTTCTAGTATTTATTATGGATTTTGAAAAACGTGGGATCTCACACCTATTCGTAATTACACGTTTTTACCGAACCGAAACTTGTTGCCAAAACAGAATTTTAAAATTTATACTGGTTGTGTACGGCTGCTGGGGAAACCCGAGGGAAAGTGACCACTTGGAAGACCCAGGCGTAGATGGGAGGAAAACATTAAAATGGATCTTCAGGAAGTAGGATGTGAGGGCATGGACTGGATCGATCTGCCTCAGGACAGGGACAGATGGCGGGCATTTGTAAATGCGGTAATGAACCTTTGGGTTCCATAAAATGCGGGGAATTTCTTGATTAGATGAGAACCGATAAGCTCCTCAATAAGGACTCTGCTCCATGGAGTACTGAGCATGCGCACGATTACGCTGTGAAATATATCCATAATTCGATGTTTACTATATTAGGTCAAAAACAAGAAGAACATTCTTCATTTTCAGAATGTTAAAGCTGAAAGACACGAAAAACATCAAAGGAAACGAAGCTACGCCACCGTCAAAATATCATGTCAAATAATATCGCACGTTGATTCAAAATATTACACTCAGCTGTCAAGACGACCCCATTAGCCATTACCGACTACCATGGGATTACACTCCACAAACGTCTTCAGCCAGCCCACTGCTCTCTAGACCGTACAAATAACAGACTTCGTGCATTCAGGCAAAAGTTTAGTCTCAATCAATCTTCCTCGGAGATGTGTATTCGCCGGATACTTATCAACCCACGGAATATAACGCTACAGAAGGAGATTTATCCTGCCCCAGGAAGTACGTATAGATGACAAAGGTTTCTTCCGTGTCCTGTATCACGCATATATATTTCGTGACAGTGCTGAATCACAATGAAGCCAAATCGATAAACATATACATGTGTCGCTTTTTCAGGCACGATGTAACAACGGTGCCACCTAGTCGAGACAGGTGGGTGTTCAGCTACGGGTAAAGTAACCTTTCGCCCCCTCAAACCCTTCCTTCTAGCTCTTCCACCCCTCATTTATCCCCACACGCCCCATCCATTATTCCGCTAGAGTTGAGTTTGCAAGGAAGCTTCAAGAACAGGGAAAACAATCGAACGGAGAAAGTGAAAAACAAGTCAAGAAAGAAGAAAAGTCGGTTTACCAAATCATACCAAAAACAGTCCAAATTGTGTAGTAGTCTGCAGAGTTGAGTCAAGAGGGTTGATTTAAAAAAAAAAAAGAAGAAGAACTGAAACCGCATCTCCACTTGCAATAAAACAAATTGCACTAACTGCTTACCCCACCGAACAGTTTGACAGAATAACTGAAGAATAAAAAACCAACTAGATGCCACTTATTATTTTATTGCACTTCTTATAGGCTCAACATGTTTCGGGCATTACTATGCCCATCATCAGGAGCTCGCGACTATGATGTTGATTACCACATTGGTCGTTTCGTTCTTAGTTTGCTGTATGTTGGAGGTGAGTTACGGTTAGGCTGGAGTAATGTCCGGGTTGCTGGCTCAAGATTGTGCCTGCAGCCCGAACACTACTCCAGCCTACCCACACCTAACCTCCAACCTACAGCAAACCAAGAACGAAACAACCAATTTGGTAATCAACTTCATAGTCGCGAGCTACTGATGATGGGCAGAGTAATGCCCGAAACATGTTGAGCCTATAAGAAGTACAGTAAAATAATAAGTGACATTTAGTTGTTTTTTTTTAATTCTTCAGTTATCACAATGATGCACGGTCCAATAAACATCAGTTTGATAGAATGTCCGCCACTGGTTATCTCCGCTTTTTGGTAAATTTAATGTCTTACTATAATTGTGTCCCTACCGCTTTATTAAAATAACACTTGAACATTTCTTCCTTCTAATTGCGTGCCATCTCTTCCCCCCCCCCCCACCCTTTCGGCTTATATGTTACTACGGTCCGTTTAAGCGACCTGAAACCAGTCTTCGTAGAGCGTTCCTGTACAGTACATATGCATGGCATAGCAACGAAGCCCTAGCTAAGAGTTTCTTAACCAAAGTCCGCAAGTTCTGCGTAACGGGTTCGCAAATTCAGTAGATTCTACTCTAAAATACAAAATTTTTTTTCTGTAAGTCCTTCCAACCTTTGATAGCTTATTGTTATTATTGCCAGACAAACTGATCTCTGATAAATTTGTAAAAAGACTTAAATGTAACAAGTTTCATCACTTAGGTCAATTACCAACATGTTTCGATAGCTTTTTCGATCATCATCATCATCAGGGTACCTTACAATAGTATTAATCACGCAACAAACTGCCAAATTATACAATGCATATAATTATATAATTTCAGGCATTCACTACAATGTCGAGTGGTTCCACTTACACAATTTTGCATTTTGTTGTATTCTTAGTTCTGTTGTACAGCTACCCTGATGACGATAGCAAAAGCGATCAAAATATGTTGGTAATTTATATGTCATAAACCATGTTCTATACATGTGCATTTGTTGGTTTTATTACTTAATAAACGCTTATACGGTATATTTTGATGGAGTGCCAACTCGCTGAGCTATTACTATCACACAGCACGACGACAAGGTCAGTCTATACATAACACACAAAAAACTGAGCGAGATATGGTCAAAAATGTGTCCAATTAACGTTACACAGTACACGTCAGCACAATCGTTTTTATTCTTAAGCAAGGCTACATGTTTCGACTAAAAGTTAGTCATCTTCAGGCCCTTACAACATTTTCGTTACCAGATGCTTTGCCCACTTTGGGATCCCATAGTGTTTATAATTGTGGAATGCAACTGGCTAAAACTTTCTAAAAAGGTTTTGATTTTGTTTATAAAGTGTGTTATTTACAGAATTGTGTCTAAACATTAAAATATTTAAAAATTCTTCCTTAACAGTGCGTTGATGATCACCGGATATTCAATTGTGAGTTCCATTATCGTATTATGGCTGATGTTGGGGTATGACAACGGAACTCACAGTTGAATATCCGGTGATCATCAACGCACCGTTAAGGAATAATTTTTAAATATTTTAATGTTTAGACAAAAATCTGTAAATAACAAACTTTATAAACAAAATCGAAACCTTTTTAGAAAGTTTTAACTAGATGTATTCCACAACTGTAAACACTATGGGATCCCAAAGTGGGCAAAGCATCTGGTAACAGAAAATGTTGTAAGGGCCTGAAGATGTAGCCTTGCTTAAGAATAAATAACATTGTGCTGACGTATACTGTGTAACGTTAATTGAATGGCAAGCACATCATGATGCCTTCATTCAGAAGATAGACACTAAACTTAAATTTGCAATACCATCCACATTTTGTCTCCTCTGAACATGCCCTCCCCAGTCAGCTTGTCCACCGACAGCTTCACTGCGAAGTAGCAGAACCATGTTTCTGTTTTACTTCCCCTATCAGGCATTTCTGCACTTAAACACCACCATTTTGTAATATCAGGAGATGGGGGGAAATTCCATGAAATGGAAAAAATCTAAGTACGAATTACAGTGGTGGGTACCGTCAGTATTTGGGAAATATCATAAAATATTAATACACTGCTGTTCACAAGATGCGGCCAGCCACCCTGTCCAGTTGAAACACAACTTCAAGATGTCTCCAAAATGCATGCCTTCAGGGTACTAGTAGTTCATCCTGTCATCAACAGATAGCAGCCTTATGCTCAAGTGTCCTTCTGACAGCAAAGAATGCACTTTACCTATCAAAATACACCAAAGATGATATAAACATAAGGTAACACTGCAATGGCAGGGACGATCTGCCGCACAGGCAGACAGGGGGCCGCTGGGTATTCAAAATTTTGAAATTATGTCACAGAGAGTACATTATATGTCTATTCTGATACATGGGGCACAGAGATACAGCTGGGTTCATATACAGCATTCACATGAAATTAACTCACGCACAGCAACAGATCGCCGCAGTCTGAGGGCAGGTGTGTCACTTCTGCCCAAGGACACACTCAAAAATGATTCCACTGTACAGGCACAGTACACATGATACAGGTGAGATCATGTTCAGACTGCTAATGCATGGACAGTCAGAAAATCGTAAAAGTGTAACAAACGGATTCCCCTTTAAATAATGAAACCGTGAAATAAAATGTTATTAGAAATTACAAGGAACATAGAGGAACCAGGTGAAGGAACGGGTGGAGAAACCACACAGTGGAACAGTTGGAGAAAGCACATGATGGAACAGGTGGAGAAACCACACAGTGGAACAGGTGGACAGAGCATGTGATGGAACAGGTGGAGAAACCACACAGTGGAACAGGTGGATAGAGTACATGATGGAACAGGTGGAGAAACCCACACAGTGGAACAGGTGGACAGAGCATGTGATGGAACATGTGGAGAAACCACACAGTGGAACAGGTGGAGAGAGCACATGATGGAACAGGTGAAGAGAGCATGTGATGGAATAGATGGAGAGAGCACATGATGGAACAGGTGGAGACAGCACGTGATGGAACAGGTGGAGAAACCTCACAGTGGAACAGGTGGAGAGAGCACATGATGGAACAGGTGAAGAGAGCATGTGATGGATCAGGTGGAGACAGCATGTGATGGAACAGGTGGAGAGAGCACGTTTTGGAACAGGTGGAGAGAGCACATGATGGAACAGGTGTGTAACGCAGAAACTGAGAACAATGTGTGGGGCTTTGTCATCACCCAACCTGCAGTTTATTTCACAACAATTACAGACTTCTACCAGTTCAGAAGAATTAACAAATGTCATAACTTAGTAAATCCATGCCACATCCGCACCTATTTACAAGATCCACTTTTAGTGCAGCAGTTTCCGTTGGCAGCAACTTTTATTATGATTCAAAATGGACATATTGAGTTCTGCTGCTAAGAATGTTCACATTGTTTTGACTCACAGGAAATCATCCTTTAGTCAAGCCATGAACTGCAGTGAATCCACAGACAAGACACAACCCAATGTGGCAATATTCACTACACTAAATACAATCTCGTTCTGCTTCAGGCAACTAGAAACTCTTCATTCTGTGCTCTTGCCTCGATGCGTTTCTTTCGCTGGAGCAACCGACGCTCACGTTCAAACTCCTTCATTCTTAAGATATAGCTGCAAACAACACATAAGAAGAAACACTGTAAAGTTCCCACAGCTATACAAGGAAGCAAGTAATGAAAAGATGTCAATGTGGGGTTACTTGCACCGTGTTCACAGAACAGCGCTCAAATGAAACAGCACATACAGACACAAGCTGACACAACACAGCCCAACATGTTCACAAAATAGCACTCAAATGAAACGGCACATACTGACACAACACAGCCCAACGTGTTCACAAAATAGCGCTCAAATGAAACGGCACATACTGACACAACACAGCCCAACGTGTTCACAAAACAGTGCTCAAATTAAATGGCACATATGACACAAGCTGATATGAGTCATCCCAATGTGTTCACAAAACAATGCTCAAATGAAACGGCACATACGGAAACGAGCCATCCCAATGTGTTCACAAAACAGTGCTCAAATGAAACGGCACATACGGACCCAACCGGACACAAGTCATGCCAATGTGTCCACAAAACTGCCCTCAAATGAAACGGCACATACGGACCCAACCGGACATGAGTCATCCCAATGTGTTCACAAAATAGTGCTCAAATGAAACGGCACATCACTCAAACACAGAGCTTATTAATAAAACATAGTTCTGATGCTTCACAGCATGGCCACATGTTTCAGCTTAACTGTGAGCGACCTTCATCATGCTAATCTGCACGAAACATCCACAGGAACATCACACAGCTGTGCTCTTCTCATTTTTACACTTACTGATGTTAAGAAGTGTGACAAGGGAAGAAAGCCTGTGGCTATAGTCCACAGAAAAAAATTGATTTTGTTCATAAATGATGCATTAGCCTAGCGAACAATTCATCTGAACCTCACAGTGGCAGACCCAAGGTAACTGCAACGGGAAGCCGGGAAATGTGAGGAAGAAAGTATTGCTGGTCGTGCTGCACTGTGCAAGGTGCTGCAAGTCAACATCACAGTGAACACTGCTATCTTGTTCCTGGCAGAGTTAAAACCCTCTGATCTCAGACAACAAAGATTACAGAATGGATAGAAAACTGTGAGTGAAGTTGCTGGGAAACTGAACGGCAGTGCCCAGTGTACTGACGGTTCATTAGGTTTGGCATAACATTAGCTACCGGCAGGATGAAACATAGACATTATTAAAAATAACATGCAATAAGTAGCTGGGGCCTACTGTAACCATGTCCCAGTGTTTGACTGGAGAACTAGCTGGGGTCTACTGTAGGCATGTTGCAGTGTTTGACAGAAGAACTAGTTGGGGCCTACTGTAGCCATGTCCCAGTGTTTGACTGGAGAACTAGCTGGGGCCTACTGTAGGCATGTCACAGTGTTTGACCGGGTAACTAGCTGGGGTCTATTGTAGGCATGTCACAGTGTTTAAATGAAGAACTAGTTGGGGCCTATTGTAGCCATGTCCCAGTGTTTGACTGAAGAACTAGCTGGGGTCTACTGTAGGCATGTCCCAGTGTTTGACTGAAGAACTAGCTGGGGTCTACTGTAGGCATGTCACAGTATTTGACTGGAGAACTAGTTGTGGCCTACTGTAGCCATGTCCCAGTGTTTGACTGAAGAACTAGTTTGGGCCTACTGTAGCCATGTCCTAGTGTTTGACTGAAGAACTAGCTGGGGTCTACTGTAGGCATGTCACAGTGTTTGACTGGAGAACTAGTTGGGGCCTACTGTAGCCATGCCCCAGTGTTTGATTGAAGAACTAGCTGGGGTCTACCATAGGCATGTCCCAGCATTTGATTCAAGAACTAGGTGGGGCCTACTGTAAGCATGTCCCAGTGTTTGATTCAGAATGTTGTTGGAGCCTACTGTACGTATGTCCGAACATTTGACTCAACAAGACCACACACAACCACAGCCAGAATAACCAGTCTTTGGAATATTCAAACCCAGAACCTCCTGAATGCCAACATATCACAGTGTTTCTCCTCCCAACCAAACACCAACAATGCAAAAACCTCCATCATTAACACAGATGTGCACATTTTCAGCTATCAGAACAGAGTTGAATTACATGTGCACATTTTCAGCTATCAGAACAGAGTTGTATTACAACAAGAGAGACAGCATTTATGAGGACATAATTGGCATATGGCTCCACTCCAGCATATCGCAAGCAAGTGGCATAATTGTTTCATGAAGTACAAAGTGCAGGCAGCAAAGCAGTGACTTTTGTATTCTTGGCCTAACATTCAAATACAAGGCAGTTTCATACAACAGCGCAATACACTCAGGAGGGGAACTGTATTCTGACCTTGATGTATGGGTAGCAGATGGTACATGTGACTGGTTACAGCACTACAGCTTGGAGGCTATGGACCACCCTCCAAATAGGCCTTATCTCGCGCCCCGGGAATTCCATCTCGAGAAGCAACTGGCTGGCAGGCAATTTGTGACACATTCCAAGTTGAAGCACCAGCTGTCACTTACTGGCTAGTGCCACTTGACACCAATTTCTTTTCTATCAGCATACAAACTTCGGTGACTTTGACATTCATAGCATCGCGATATATTCTTACAATAAAAGCCAATGAGATGCACTTTTTCTCAAATTTATTTTGATAAAGAACTCTACATTATATCGGCAGAACCTGTTGCATTTTTCAGAATGTTTTACAGTTTTACCCTCTTTACATAACACAGAATTCTACCTACAACATGTTTTACAATTTAAGTGCAATTTACATGTACATACGTGGGCCCGGTAGCTCAGTCGGTATAGCGACTGACTACGGGCTGGACGGTCCGGGATCGAATCCCGGTGGGGACAAGATTTTCTGCCCATCCAAACCGGTCCTGGGACCCACCCAGCCCCTTGTACAATGGGTACCAGGTCTTTCCCGGGGTAAAGTGCAGCCAGGGCATGCTGCTGACCACTCACCCCCTTCTAGTGCCGTGGTCATGGAAGAGTACAGCTACAACTCTACCCACCCTCTGGGCCACATCGGGCCTGTAACGGGATCACTTTACCTTTTTTATATATGTATATACACCAGTAATTTTATCCACCTACATAATTTCAGTATGACAAATATGTTTTGCTGTGTGTACAGTGTTGAGACTGCTGATGATGGACAGTAGATGTCTGAAACATGTAGAGTTCTTTATCAAATATAAATTTGAGAAATAGTGCATTTTGTTGGCTTTTATTATAAGAACAAACTTTGATGCTACGGTGGGACAAATGTTCAAATATCAATGATGACTACCTGCTAGCTTGCTATGTACAGTCTGCTAACAAAATGTCACGTATACATAAAAGTCATAATACAAATTCTGGCATCCATTACCTAATTTTTGGAAACTCCTTCAACAGTGACAGAGTTTGGGGCAGTAATCATGGTGTGTCGGGCGAAACCACACTGTGCCAACTTCTTACGGGACAAACAAGCTTATGTGAATGCAGATGCTTATGGAAAACCCCCCTCCCCCGCCCCAGCACATAAAATACATACACTTTTGGACACTAAACAAAAATACTGCTTGGGTAGCCATTGCTGCAGGCTTCAAGAGCAGTTGAGCAGGTAACCACCCACATCTATCAACACGTATTTCGATTTTGCAGTATATGGTTTCAACCACCGTGTATCAAAAGCAAACTGTATGAGGGGTCATTGTACATCTGCAGTTTACAGTCCAGGGCCCACATTAAACTATGGCACCATCATTCCCATGATTGCAGATAACCAGCCGCCCTACAGGCACTGCCACTTCACAAAGGGCTACTATACCCTTGTCTATACATGTAGAACACAGGTCAACACTGACCACATCTGGAGGTACCAGACAAACAGGATCTACACAAAAGCACGCTGTGAGACAGTGTGTGACTGGCTTCTGAGTGGCAAGTGGATCGAAGTTCCATTGCTGGAACTGACTGCTACACTGGGTATTGAATTTAGTGACAGGGTAATCTGTGGCATTAACATATAATATTTTATGAACTCTAACTGGCTTAGTGACTGCAGGAGGCTATACAACCAATTATACAGAATGTTCTGAGTAAGATGTGCATAACTTCAGGATGTTATTTCGAGTTGGTGTCACTAAAAGAATGCTAAGCCCAATCATCAAGAATTATGTTGCTACAACCACTTGGATGTGCGTACATGGGTGTAACCACAAATACTACGATACACGAACTCCGTAATACTGTACAAATAAAAGAAATCTGTGTCAAATAACACCACAAAAGCAAGACACAATTCTTAACTTACTGAACAATCTCAGTAATTAACCAACTTAATGCACAAATTCTTATTTTATAATAAGTTTATTATATGCCTCTACATGTTTCAAGCACTGTTGTGCTCATCATCGCGAGGTCAAAACTGTATTATACAGCATCTGGTATCATCACGAAACTGCATTACATTGGAATCCTCCGGGATATAGAAGGAGAGGCAGGCCGAAGAGAACGTGGCAAAGGACAATAGAGGATGAGATAAGAAGCACAAGCAGATCATGGAACAAGGTCAAGGGAACAGATGGAGACTGCAATGCCTGGAAACTCTTCATGGATGCCCCATGCTCCACAAGGAGTAAAAGGATTTGATGATGATGATGATGATGATGAGAACAACAGTGCTCGAAACATGTAGAGGCATATAATAAACTTATTATAAAACAATAATTTGTGCATTAAATTGGTTAATTACTAAGATTATACTGAGATGCGCAGTCAGCAAAACATCAACTACTGCACAACGTGTGGCCTGTAACACCACAAAGCACTGGCAGCAATTAACTCTCAACCTCCTGAAAGAATATCGTGTGTCTGATAATACCACAAAATAATGACAACAATTTTTGGTTATGTCACAGAGTTGGTTACGTTAGCTAAAGCAGTGGTGTTAAACCACAGCAGACACCTCAGTTCAGATTAGCTGATATCAAAGGATGTAGGCTGCAGTTATGTTACACTGCTAATTGTATAAAATGGCCCCCACTGATCTGTGTGTATAAATGTTTGCTTCTCAAACAGAATCTGCTGCCTTTCTGACAGTTTCATCACCTCCCGTTTTGCTGCAACACTGCTTCTCTTGCTTGCTATTTTTGGTCATAAAACATCCTACAGTTTGGCACACTTTATGCAGAACACCTGTATATACACATGTACATATGTACACACACACACACACACACACACACACTGCATACTGCTAAAAATGTATTTTCCTTTCCTTTTTGGGGAGGGACAATTGCTGCCTGAGAATAAGAGGACAGGAGACAGGGAGAGACGGACAGGTAGAGACAGACAGCTTTACTGTACAGAGAGTAACAGAGTGCAGAGTACAGATGTATGTAAAGTAATGTATAGACTGCAGTATTAAATGTAAAGTAATGCAGAAACTGCAGTATTGTATGTAAAGTAAAGCAGAAACTGAAGTACTATATGTAAAGTAATGTATAAACTGAAGTACTGTATGTAAAGTAATGCAGAAACTGCAGTACTGTATGTAAAGTAATGCACAAACTGCAGTACTATATGTAAAGTAATGCAGAAACTGATATACTGTATGTAAAGTAATGCAGAAACTGTAGTATTGTATGTAAAGTAATGCAGAAACTGCAGTACTGTACACACAGGAACACTGTGACACAAAGTACCTAAGAATTGCATAACTTAAAGAGTAAAAGCACTTCCATAATTTCATGCTGTGTTTGACTATTAGCATATTAAAGCTGTACAAAATTTCTGTATATAAACAGAACAACAAATTGCATGATACAAACAAACCACAACATAACACTTGAAGGAACAATCTTCAGGGATGCCATCCCACTGTCTGCACTGCTGACACATCATGTGCACCGGTCTCACACAATACAAACTTTATACTCCGTCATCCAATGTCTCACAGGTACACTACATGTGTCGGTCTGAGACACCATCAGGTACACTGACACAACAATACTCACATGAGGACAATATCTAACACCTATGTAATGATGAATGGGGTCTCCTCTATTTAATTGCTATCACATACAAAAGTTCCGTACGATAACAGAATAAGTATGAAAAAACTCAAAATTTTGTAAAAACTATTATTAGTCTTCTAGTATCCATTGTTTTTACGGATACAGAAGTGTCCAGTGTGGGAAGATATTTTCCTCTTGCTGCATATGGAGAATGCTAATCATGCATCTTATATGGTTTTTCCCATTATGGGCCAGTAGTAAAAAAGGCGAAGCAGTCCCGTTACAGGCCTGGAGGGGCCCAGAGGGTTCCAGGAAGTTAAGGTTCCCGATTTCGTGAGATCGGTACAGGATGGTGGTAGGTTGTCAGCCTTACACACCTGCCGCCTTTACCCCCAGGAAATACATCTGGTACTCATTTCTGTTAGAGGCTGAGTTAACCCCAGGGCCATAGTGCGATCGGAAGGATTTTATGTCAACAAAAAATCCACTGACACCAGCTGGGATTGAACCAGTGACCTTCCGATTTGTAGCATAGCACCTTAACCACTGTGCTACCGCGGTTCCCCATGGGCCAGTAGTATAAAGTAATGAATGTGGTGCCATGTCGTTTGTCCACAGACGGTTCGCATCTCATTAACAAACACGAAAGTCAAGAAGTAAATCTGGTGTCAACTATGTCACGGTACGATTATGTAACGAGCATCTGTACACATAGCGATGAACCTTCGGGTTCAACACGGGCAAGGAAGTCTATACCTAATGAAAGAAGTAACAATTGAACAGTGTTTCCATTTACGTTTTCATTCTGGTCGGCATTCAAACTGTAGGTAGATAACACAGTGAAGGAAGAGGGCAGAAGAGAAACTAAAGATTCTAACAGCATGTTCCTACTAGCAATTCAATGCAGAGAAAAGCCTATAAGCTCTCTCAGCCCGCAGACCAAGAACTGAATCAATGTCAGCTCTACACGAACAGCACACATCAACCGCACTGCACAAGGACACTTGTAGGTCACTCTGACTGTTGCTCATTCATGGAAATAAACACTACCAACTGTCACGATACACCTTACACTTACAACTGCCAACACACTCTACAAACAAAACTATGCCAATATTCAAATGCTAACCAAATGTGACGTACATTACTGTCTTCCCAGATCTGACACCACTCAGTTCAATAGATCAGTACCAGCACATCAGTGGAAATCTGACACCTCCACCTTGAGGGAATTTACCTACCATCAAGTTGAAGGCAACAGGTTCCCCAAAAATACCAGTCTCTATCTACTGACCTACATGGAGTCACTTTTCCCTACACCAAAACCTTAACACCCACTACATTCAGAACCTGAAATCTCATACAAAAAACCTCCATTTCCTCCACACAAGATGTAGTGTTAACACTGCCACAACTCAGCCCGATCAATTCAGCCGCACATTCTGTCCATTACATGTTTCCCTTATACTAACAGTGCAACGCCCTGCCAATTCTGACCCACTAACTGTGTATAAGCCATCACCATGTTGGGATCCCACAGCCTATGTAGCGAACAGCCTGTACAGCATTACACTTTCATACTCTGTTTCTGTATCTGAGAACAGCCAGATGACAGCCCCCACAGATTAGCCAAAACATACAGCAGCCAACACTGTACAAGAACACGGAAAACTGTGTAAATGTCGTGCTTGGAATCAGAGACATCAAGCATGCGGTCGAGACCAGATGTCAGGCACTCATGACAGTGGCCATAAAGGTGAGATACCTAATACAAAAAACAAGTGAAGGCCACTGCACAGTAACCTACTGCCTCTGTTGGTCACAGCACATCATGTCACATCTCAGACAACAGAACTCTCCAAGACACACAGCTAAGTGACTGCTGAGACACTAGCAAATTCCTCCCATCCAAAAGCCACCAAATATGTGCCGAGAAGAATGTTTGAACATGAAAATGAAGAAGGGAGAGGGTGACAGACATGAATGAATGACAAAGAGCTCTGTCATATGGAAATTCATACTGCACTGAAGGGCAGGAATTTTGTGATCATGTTAGGAAGTGTCAGCTTTCTAGGCCATGCTTTCTTTCTTGCAAGTTTCTCGTGGACTTTTGTGTGTGGCAGGGGGCCTGAAACACACAGGGCTGGCCAGTTCACCATGCAAGATATCCTACTTATGCTATTCCAACTACAAGATGCGGCCCAGCAGCGTCAAATTTTTTTACTCAAAACGTTTCTCATCATAGGCCCAAAGAATGAAAACAGTTTGCTGTCACCAGATGGTAGACTCCAGTTGAAATGTGATGGCACGCGTTGATGCACGGGAAGGGGAAGTGAAGGGAAAACTGGCAAATGGAATCGGTAGCCAGTACTCTTCACACTATCTCAGAACATGGTGTATCCAGCATTACTACTGCTGATGCGCACACCTCGGCTGCCAGCAATCGACTGAACTGACACCCCCACCGATTTAAATATACTCGTCTGTTTCGCTGAAAGACAAAATCTGGTTTCTGCGCGTGTGCCATCACATTTCAACTGGCCTCTAACACAGACCATACATCATCTGAGAGAGGTCACGGTGCAATAACATTACAACACATTTTGATTTTGTTACTACAAGAATGAACTATGCTTCATGCCGTGTTCAATTTTAATGAAAAAACCCTCTTTGTTACTTAAAGTGGTGTGCGGCTTGCATTAAATTTCAGAATTATCAATTTGGCTGACATACTGTCTAAGATTGAGACCACTCTACTGGGTTATCCAATCAAACACAGCAAATCTAAATGCACAGTACTCACTCCTCGTACTCGCACTGCAGATACTCGTGTTTCTCGTGTCCACACCGCCACAACCAGGGGGCCTTGTCTGCTCTGCAGGCTCGATATTTCAACAACAGATGCGCGCAGTAGTCCCGGTCGGTAAGTGGCAATTTAGCTGATTCCATCTCCTCCACTGTAGCTATCATCACTATAAACCATAAGAGTGATGAACTGAATTTATAATACTGATAAAAAAAGGCTGCATATTTCTTTAAACTGTTGTTTCACTACACCCTGTGTTGTTTCCCCTACCCAATGTACAGTTACACAATTCTAATGTGCATCATCCCGTTGTGTTAGTACAATAGTAAGGTAAAGCAGTCCCATTACAGGCCTGGTCAGGCCCACAGGGTTACAGGAACTTAAGGCTCCCAGATTTCGTGACAACGGCACAGGATGGTGGTAAGGTTGTCAGCCTTACGCACCGGCCGCCTTTTACCCCCAGGAAATACTCCTGGTACTCATTTCTGTTAGAGGCTGAGTTGACCCCAGGACCATAGTGCGATCGGAAGGATTTTATGTCAATGAAAAATCCACTGACACCAGCTGGGATCGAGCCAGCGACCTTCCGATTTGTAGCACAGCACCTTAACCACTGTGCTACCGTGGTC
>Ga0123352_10003934_pt1 | contig 21730 bp, 13 predicted proteins | sample TergutLab28metaG_FD_89700 | JGI IMG/M metagenome (GOLD analysis project Ga0123352, IMG submission 89700) | Labiotermes labralis P1 segment gut microbial communities from Petit-Saut dam, French Guiana - Lab288 P1 | ecosystem: Host-associated > Arthropoda: Insects > Digestive system > Gut ...
ACTTTCATTCGTGAAACTTATTTCAAAATCGAATTCATCTTATCTAGAAGGAAGTTCGTGTAGGAAAAAAATATATAATCTTGACCAGAGCTATGTGATTGGGAATGTAATTTGATTTAGCCTGGAAATTTGTTTAAAATAATGTATTTTCATATGACGAGAAATTATAAATTCGCTATCTGAGTAACATAGACAAAGTGGATCGAATGTTTAATAAGTATTAAAATATTTTTCGTAATCCATTAAGGCCTAATGAAGATTTGCACTCAATTTTTAGTGGATAGTTTTTAAAATACATATATTTTGATATGGTTTTTAAATATTATTAATTTCCAATAACAACAAACTGAAACTTTCCCTGAAAATTCCGTCAGCGGAATCCACCTTGATACATCAGTAAATATTTGGGGTATACAAGATCATTCGCTTTAAATAGACCATCATTTACACTCAGTAATTGGGATTAATGATTTATAATCCAGAAGAGCTGAACACAAAATAATATAGTATTTTAATCCTACATTATTTTAAAGGAAGATGTGAATGAATGAAACAAGCACACGCGTTCACTGAATATTTGTATCTGTGGTTTCACAATTCAGTCAATTAAGAACAATAGGGCATTTTATTTAACGCTAAAAGCTGCACAATTTTGCTTGTAAAACTGACAGTAATACTATTTTTTACACGGATGCTTCCTTCAATTACGACATTCGCTTGCATAAGGTGTCTGTATCTCCTGCAATTTAAGAGAAAACCAATTTTGCATTTTACAAAGCCTTGTTGAAATTTTTCATTTATTTGTCCAAGTAAATTACTTTCCTTCTGCTGGTGGTTTTCACTGCAGGGAATAGAACGTAGATGGTTGTCGCGAACTAGAAAAAGAAACGAGTCTGAACTGCACTATACATACATTTGCGAGACAGTCCTTCGATGTTACTTTATCCGTGCATCTGTTCGCATCTAAGTACTTTTCTCTCTAAAATTTTCGGAAAATCTGACAATATATCTGCTGTTTTTTATGCATTTGACCTTCCAAATATTAAGATCATTCGTCGGTCACTGGAAACAAATTAACAAACTCTTTCAGCCTATTATGTTTAAACACAGTGTGTACTAACAAGCCACGTGATAGCTGTGTCTCTCTCATAGCGGCAGGGCGCTTTCTGAAGTCGCAGATGGAGGAAAGGTATCCATTATTTTAATGCAATGGTGGGGAGAGAGAATTTTTTCAAAACGACAATTGGTGTTGAGGGTCTACATAAGGACAGTTATGATAAAGACTTTGGAATTGCTAAATTAAATACAGGAAATATTAAAAGTAAAGAGCACGGTGTTTCCTCACCGAAATATTCTTATAAACAATTGGACCTTTACGGATGGGAAGACTAACAACAAGTTTGATCACATATTGATAAATACTTGTAGGTAATGGTATTCGAGCATTCTAGATGTACGAAGTTTAAGGTGAGCCGACTGTGGTACAGAAAAGTATATGTTGGTTTCAAAATTTGAGGAAAATCTGACAGTAAATTTGTAGAGGAAAGGAATCTGAAGGAACTAAATGAGCTCGAATTTACGTAACATTATCAGATTGAGCTCACAAACAGTTTTGCAGCTTTGAAGGACTTAAGTGATGACGAGGACATAAATAGGAATTAGAAGAATATTAACCAGAACGTCAGAAATTCAGCTAAATAGAGTTTAGTTCTGCACTATTTGAAGCAGCATAAACCATGATATCATGAACAAGGTTTATGATTTGTGAACCAAATAAACAGGCTAAAATGCAGTGGATACATGATTCAAGCCAAAGCAATGTACATAATGTGAACATTGTAAGGCGTGATGCTAGCAGACATTTAAGGAAGAAGAAGGAACAATATACGAAAACTAAAATCGAGGTACTTTAAACTAACTGTAAGATCAAATATATTACGTATTCTAATAGGCGTATCAATGACTTAAAATTGTTTACCAGACCAGAACTAATATGGTGAAAAATGACAAAGTTGATTTGTTTGCAGAATCCCACAGACGTTTGACTAAGTGGAGGAACTATTTTCCCAAGTATTGAATTACAAGTAGTTAATGATGATAGGCAGGCAGAAATATTCACAGCACAACCGCTAGAACCTGAGCCAAGTGTCTCTTAGGTTCATTCGGTTATTCAAAAGGTAACAAGTATCAAATCATCAGGTATTAATCAAATACTAAAAGAACTGATTAAAGCAGTGGTAAAAAAATACAATGTGGGAATTGCAAACTTAATAATTCTATTTCGAATAAGGAGTAAATATCTGCGAAGGTTAAGGAGTCCATAATAGTACCTGTCTATAAGAAGTGCGATGAAACAGATTAAGTAATTACAGTGCAATATCACATTTGATATCTACTTACAAAAATTTTCCCAACATCTTGCTCTCAAGGTTAACTCCATGTGCAGAGGAAATTATTTGGTGCAATCAGTATGGATTTCGAAACAACACGTGAAATACTGATCACATAAACTGCGTTAATGAAATACTTGAGAAAAATTTGGAATAAATTGAAGCAGTGAATCGTCTATTTAGAAACTTCAAGAAAGATTGTAATTCATTTAGGAGGTAGGTCTCATATAATATTTAGTGTGGTATCTCCATGCAAATCAAGTGCTTAAAAAATGTGTCTTTATGTGAGACTTCTAACAGAGAGTGATAAGGCATATAAAGTATTCGGAGGACTGATGGTGGTCTAATGGACAAAATTATTTTGTGAATTGATCACGCTCTATTTTCCACAAATATTTCCATCTGACTATTATTTCTAGTTCATTCTGCAGACTTTTATCCGATAGGCAATTTCTAAAAAATCCATAGTTGTATAAAAAGATTATATTTTAATATTTCGGTAAACATTTTTACCTTGGGAAGCAAAAAGTGAAATTAATTATTGTGTGCGATTGTAGACATAATAATTAGCAATGAAAATCGCGTGTAGCTCATTTTATTGTAGTTTTTTTATCGTAACTGATTGTACCATAATTATTTTCACCTTATCTCATAAAAGGTGAGGGTGTTTGAGAACATGGTGTTGAGGAGAATATTTGGACCTAGGAGGGACGATGTAACGGGAGAAAGAAGGAGACTGCATAACGAGGAGCTAAGTGATCTGTACACCTCACCCAATATCGTGCGGGTGATAAAATCGAGAAGAATGAGATGGGCTGGGCATGTGACGCGTTTGTGTGAGGAGAGGGGGTGTATAGGGTCTTGGTGGGGAAACCGGAAGGAAAGAGACCACTGGAGAGACCAAGGCGTAGATGGGTGGATAATATTAGGATGGATCTCCAGGATGTGGGTATGTGTACTGGATTGGGTTGGGCCAGAATAGGGATAGGTGGCGGACGCTTGTGAGTGCGGTAATGAACCTTTGGGTTCCATAAAATGCGGGTAATTTCTTGACTAGCTGCAAACCAGTTAGCTTCTCAAGAAGGACTCTGCACCTTGGAGTAAGTAAGTAAGTTATCTCATAAAAGGCACGAAATTTTGAAAAGAACTGTAGAGTTTAATACTTTTGTTTAGGTTCTCTGGGTTAGGGTCTTCTGAATTGTTTTTTTCTGAAGTAATTTTATAAATATGCATAATTCTGAAAACTTATTTCAATTATGAAATTAAGATTTAAAATATTGTGTTTTCTGAAAAGATTTTCGAAAATTCTCTAATATTAATTTTAATGAAAATTCTTCTCGTGTCAACTTATTTGATCAGTGCGGACGGAGAGACATGACAAGGCAATTATTCGCTTATCATATTTTCGAACACGCTTCACAGCAAATCTCAGTTCAGGACCATAACATACAGCTTCCTGTCAGGCACAATAGTAAATTAGTGTTATTATTTTCTCTGAGAATGTAATTTATAGGCTGGTACACCTAAACCACAGAATATTTAAAACTATTATTATTACGTCTATATGTGTTTTTTAGAGAAATTTATCTCTATTATCCATAATTTCGTTTTATTGATTTTGTGCATAATTTTAAAGCAGGAATGAAATTGTTTCGAATTTGTGTTTGTTGAAGGACCTCCGAATTCTCAGCATGTTATTTCTTGAAAACTTTGTTTTTTTCATATTCAGACTTATTGTGACAGCTTATCATGCAGCCTTACCTGAATTATTGATTAGCTAGGCACACAGCAGAACGATTTCTTTTTTAATGTGTTCCAAATGGTAACAGAATATCAGATGTTGCGCAAAGGAAATTCTTCGATATTTTTCCGACCCATAATTAACTAAAACACAGAGCAAGTGTGCATTAGCCAGTTTTTTACTTGGTACAGGTAAAAATATATGTAATACGAGGGTTGCTGATAAGTTTTTAGGACGACCATGAAGGAAAAAGCTATTGCGAAGCAAATCGGGATTTATTGAATACTGATGTTAGACAGAGAGCGCAGCGGATTCTTTCTGAAAATTTTGTAAAGCAGAACTTCAGATGTTGTGCAAGAGGAAAGATTTCGGGATTGTCTCTGCTCGAGAAATGAACTCTAAAAGAACAGTAAGTGTGAATCAGCCAGCTTAACTGAATTAGGTCAGCTACACGTACGTGCAACGTTTGCATATTTCTGGAGGAAAACCTCGGCAAATTTTGGTTCCTGTATTGTAAAATTTACGTAATTTTGCTATTTGAAATGTTGAGGAAAGATTTATTTTTCTAATAAAAAATAATATGTTTGTTATTATGCGGGTGTACGAAATTAGTAAACAATGCAATTGTTTACAAGCTATCCTAGTATTTGTGAACTACTGAGGACTTCAATTTATCTATACTGAATTCGTAAAGGAATTCCCGAATATAAATATTTCGCCTATAAATGTATTAAAATTAAAAATTTATATATTGTAACTGAATTATCAAAATAAAATTAAAATATATTTAATTTAATGTATTTAGCTGGTAGGCATTCCACAATTCTGGACACTTGTCCTCTCATTCACACCAATTTTCTTGTTTCTTTTTTTCAAGAATATATTTAATGTCCTATCATAAATATGAAGAAAAAATTTTCATATTAAATATGCAAGACGCGCTTTGACATATGTTTTACAGTACCTTTAAATATGACACTAAATAATGTGTGGCGCAGATACAATTTTTCCTCAACAAACGCCGTCTCCTTTTATACAGTAAAATCACATAATATTGTTTTCCGATTTACAGATATAAATATTGTCTTCCCAGAAATTAGGCATAAAAATAAACAAAGTTTCATTTGTGAAAACATTTGGTCAATAAAACCAACGAGATCAAACCTTTTTAATGGATAACATACAACAAAATTTCATTCCTATTAAGTTTTGTTCATTTTAGTCTGCTTTCAGAATCCTTCAAAGATTTATAGAAGAAAGTATAAAGTAGAAAATAAACGGTCCAAATTACCTGTTTTGCCCTTAGACATACTTCAACAGAGAAATATTATAGAAAACGTACGTAAAAAATTAATACTGTGTTGATGTAGTAGGGGAGAGTGTCGAGTCGTATCCTGACCATCCATGCGTGTTTATTTAAATTCAAGCATCCGTTCTCGTGTGTAATGAGCGGAAATAGCATTTCGGGATAAACGTCATTTTGGATAGGTATGCTACACAACGTCGACGCCCTCTGCACTGAACACCAATTCAGTGGCGGTATAATCTGGTGTTACGGCGAGTAGACCGATGTTCCGGTGCGTCAGCAGTTACCCTGCAATATCGTCAAAAATAACGAGGGCGTACCTGAGAATTTTAGTGGTGGTGTCAACTGTGCCTCGTGATCCTAGACGATCCGATGAACGTCGCTTATTGTAAGCAAGCGTGTGACTTGTTTACACGAGGCAGCCATCACAGAAATATCAGCGTAATTTTGATTACGAAAAATTTGTTTCATTAGGGACGCTACAGTAGAGATATTTCGCTGAGTGGCCATTATTTGGTCGCGTTGAAAAATGTCAGAGATAAGAAGCAGTTTATGTACTTTCCCAATCAAAAGTATTCGGAAAGTATTGTGTTTTATAACGCCCACCTGGATGCGACAAAAGGAACCCAAGGACACCTCATCTTGGATCATAACACGTGACACGAAAGACTCTCTGCGGTTACAAACCAACATATTCCCAACAGAATATCCACCGGTCGTCTACCTCGATATAGGCGATGAAGCGTGTGAGATGGAATTATTACGCCCTTCGAACGCTAAAACCCGAAACGAGATTACATAAATCCCTGATAACTAATTGTAACAAAGAACAAGTGAATTGCATAATCGAGTGTGTGTTGAATGCCCTGAACGGTAATATAAAATTTTCATGTTGAAAACGCGCAATCTAAAAATACAAACTCGCGCTACGCAAGTTTGCCGATAGGCACGTGTCTCTCTCGGGAAAGAAGAGACTCATATTCGAGCGCGGGGGATTCTGATGCCCCTACTCGGCGCCATTTTGCAAACGATCGCCATTCTCATTTTTAGGTCCCGATAAGCTTGTCCCGGCCGATCATTACCATAGGGACAAACGAAGCCGTCACACTCCCTCTCCTTATTCGCCTCTCGAGCGGAAACGGAGTAAAGGCAGTAAACTTAAAAAACACTATCCATTTGAAGAGCGGGTTAAGATGCGCCACAAGAATCGCGAGGCCGATATAAGACGAAAGACGCAGACGAAAGTAATCTCAGGTTTACTTAGACGAGTAATGTCTGGCACGTCGCCGATAAATTCTAACAACAAGGTGCCCACCTCTGAGCCAGGGCAAGCAAAAGAGTTGATTTTCCCTTAAATTGAGGCGAAAACGCCTAAGACGCGTCGCTGCCCTCCCTTGCCATTTCCTTCTATATCCAGAGAGATCGAGGTCCCTAAACAAAAATTTATTTACGGAATCGAAGACGAAAAGAGGATGAAGAAGAAAATGATGGAACCGTAGCTGGTCTCCCTACATGGGGAGGAAGAGGCGTTTTCTCGAAACACAATACGGTATCCTAAGGAAGGCGAGCAATTAATGGTAGGTGATTCTCCGGTGTTTATAGATACCGATGACAATTTCACAATTAAGAGCACCGCGTTCAGATGGTCGGAAGGGTTATGGAAACTATTGACGCGTAACAACATGTGCGGAAGTTATCAATATGGCCGATCTAAAGACGTATACAAATTATTTGTAATGACTAACGCCCATTTGAACAGATATCAGCCTGGCGATAACATTAATATAAAGCGAAGAAAAAATTTCGTGATATCATTGCGCCTTTCTTTGCGAAAACGAACGGACGGGGTTTCGAATCAACGTTACGTCTTAAATGGATAAAATATTAAAAAAATTACTAGTAGTAGCAGATTATATTATGACCCCGCCAGACCGTCGGCCTTCACAACCCTGCGGTATCTTATGTCCGCGACGGCGGCGGCGGACGCGGCGGTGACGACGAAAAATACTTCGAAGCCTAGAAGAAAGAAGAAAAATTCTGTGGACTTCAGCAGGGCCTGATTAGAGAAACAATATACCTATACAGTTCATACAACTGTGAGGAAGCGTTTCGAAAAAAATCCCTACAAAGTGACTAAGGTAATGGACGTGTGGGAATGCGGTCTGCTGGATGTATAAGCCTACGCAAAATACAACGATAATCCCAGATACTTTCTTTCGGTTACTGATGTATTCTTGAAATTTCTACGTATGATCCCCGTGAAAACAAAGATTGAATCATCCGTTGCCTCGGCGTTGCGGTCCATATTCGATGAACCTAAATATTCGAGATACTGACGTCCCATAATGGTATAAAGTTACAAGCGCAAGGAATTTCTAAATAAACATTTTCATGACATGTTACGTGACGAGGAGGGCATTCAGATTCTAGTGTGTCGGAACCCCGACTTGAAATGCGTGGTCGTGGAACGTGTGCATCGCACGATTCACCATAGGCTATAAAAATATTTTACATATAAAAATACCTACAGTTTTATGGATGATTTGCCTCAATCTGTCAAGGCCTGCAATGACACGGTTCACTCGACGAAAAGCATGGCGCACTCGCGAGTCACCGATTCGGGCGTGCTAGCGATATGGAAGAGGATGGATGCCCGTAGAGAGGCGGGCGTTCGTATCGCGAAAGCGACGTTCTGTGTGGGGAAGCACTTGCGCATCAGCAAAGAGAAAATGGAGTTTACCAAGGCTGCGAAACAGAATTTGATCACCGAAATATTTCGGGGCGCGAAGGTAATCGACAGGCGGACGCAAGCCGTCTAGGAGCTCGAGGATTTAAACGGTAATCCAATAGACGAACAGTTTTATCGCGAGGAACTGAACCCCGTACGGATAATGGACAGCACCGTTTATAAAATAGATAATATACTGAACAAGAAGCTTAGACGCGGCATTCATAAGTATCTCGTCCGCTGGCGAGGTTACATTCAGGACTTCAACTGTTGGGTACCTGCAACTAGCGTGACGAATATCTAAAATACGGCGACCCTAAGACACGTTTAGGTGAATCTGTTCCGCAAAGCCTCGCGAGACGTCTATGAACAGAATGCACGCGTCGATTTCACGTTGAAACTAACTCAGCTCGTGGACCTCGCTTCGACCTCCAATTTGGAAGTGGGGCTGTGTGAAATTTCGTGTTCCTCGCCGTCCATAGAGGACGGCCCCACCCTAATATACAGTAACATGGTTTCACCGAAATTTGTGGGCGACAGCACCTTCGTCTACATGCGGACGTTTGTCTTCCCATCATCGTGTCAGCACGAGTTTCCAAACGTGTATTATGTGCCCGAAGAGCAGCGGCGATTTCAGGACATACGAATCGAGTTGCTAAGGACGGAGGGGCTGCAAATCCGCTTAGAGGACAACACTACGACCACAAATCTGGTGCTTCATTTTCGCAAGTGTTAAAATGGGTATAAAGCTGGGCGTCCCCAACTCTGCTCGCGCATTTACAGCGATGCATCCATTAGAATTGTACTACCTAAATCAGCGGGTAGCGTATTACACTGCCAAGAGGGATCGGTCCAGTCTATTCTGCCTCACTGTAACTTCAGCGAGGTCACGGGATCGGCAATTTTTTCGGCTGTCTCTTCCGCTAGCTCCGCTCACTCCTATGGAGCAGGGCAATGCAGTGGGCCCCGAGATGTTGCGTACCGGTGGCAAGATTTTGACGTATATCGCAGCACGCATGTCAACGGGGGGCAATGCACCGAGTCCTGGCGATATATTGTCCAAACACGTAACTGAATTCGCGGAAAATTTTGATATTCAAATTGCGAGTTCGGCGACGCAAAACTGCCCACAGGCAGGCGGCGGCGGGAGGTAAGATGGCATTATCTCTAAACATAAAAAGATCAAGCGTGCCCCGAAAAAAATCATAAAAATCATCTTTTCTTAATTTACTTCGGACAATCTTCAGCAGCCACATCAGCATGTCTGCGGAGATAGCGTCCGTTAGTAGCGTGTTTGACATGTTTGTGCACAGGCCTATTCAGACGTCTGTGTTCGAGACGATAGAGACCGCGTACAAACGTATCGCCTCCATCGTTAAAACGATGTGGAATTTTTTATACCTACCGTAGACGATACGTATATTGATCTAGATATCAAACTCTACGTCCGGGGTAAATTGGTTTCGGCCTTGTGAAGGGATGTGGACTTTACGGAAATCACGGGCGTGACCAATAATTTCCTGCACTCTCTCTTCGCTCAATGTAACGTGACTCTCAAATTCGTCTCACTCACGCAAGCGAGTGAGCACTATCATTATCGCTCATATTTCGAGACTGTGATAACCTACGGCACAGATGCATCAGCCACACATCTGCCAGACGCGATCTGTTATCTCGACACGAGCTATATGTAGCCTAGCGAAACCTCGGCCGAGAGTTCATAAATCTTTGGAACAGGCTTAGCGCAAATAGGGGAGTCCAGCTCTTGGTCGATTACATAGCGACATATATAACGAGCCAATATACTTATTGCTAGTTGACAGGTTTCAGTTCAGATAGACGAAAGCCCGACTGAGGTTTATTTGATGAAATGGAGTGTCGATTTAAAAACCGTTTTGAAATTTTTGGGGGCCCAACTACTTGTTAGGCGCGTAAGGCCAAATCCCGTCATAATGCTGGCTCACAATTCGACACTGAGCAAGGGGATTCTCGCGCAGTATAACCTGACGAATGTCGAGGTCAAGACGTTCACATTCTCGGACGGATCTAAATATGTTTCCATTGAGAACGCCGTCCTAGACCCCATTCCGAAACGTCTATTGTTCACCATGGTTAAGCACATCGACTTTATCGGTTCACTGGACAACAACGCGTACAATTTTCAACATTATGATATCAGTGATTTTTCGCTGTGTATGTGCGGAAAAACAATACCCTAACAAGGGGCCTATTTCTGTGTATGGATTATGAAAAGACGTCCGTCATTGGCTGCAGGTCGCTTTTACAAGCGTCCGGCATACATCACTCGAAATCGGGACTGCAGATAACACACGATATGTATATATCATCGGGTATTTCATGTTACTCTTAGACATCATAGCTGACCGGGGCATGTCGGACAGGCTTACGTCCCAACTCGAATTCGGCAATATCAGGATCAAGTTGAAATTCAATAAGTCATTGCCTGAGGCGATTACGTGTCTGCTGTACCTAGAATTCGACGACTAAATCCTGGTAGATTTTGCGCGTAACGTCAAGACCGACTATTAAAAAATGGAAACTGTACAAATACTGTGTAAACAGTAAAAAAGTCAGCTCATTCATCGAAGTTTCCCCCGCCGATTTCCTACCACATTCGGTCGCGCGAACATCCAGCACCGTCATCATCAATGCCGATCCCCACACAGAGAGACGTTCACACTGGCTAGCCGAGCACTTCCGAACCAAATATTCCAGTGCCTACTACTTCGATTCGTATGGCATTTTACCTCTCGTACCAAACATCCAGGCGTTCATTAAACGCACCTGCACGACCTAGGTGTATAACAGGCGACAGCTGCAGGGACTTACGAGTGACGTGTGCGGCAAGTACTACTGTATAATCGCCCTCTACATGGATCGGGGCTACACACCGAAACACTTCATCACGCATTTCGATGCGCGCAACGCAGATCGGCAGGTGGAACGATGGTTCCCTACCTAATTTTAGGCCAAAATATCGCGTGGAAGCTGGGGTTAAAGCTGTCGCAGTTAAATATGAGAGGTAGATATATTTTACCGATTCTTATCATTCCTAATCTAACATGGCTAGATGTAGGGATGTCGTGATTGATTAAGAATTCCTGCGGCTGTCGCTGTATGAGACGATCGTCAAGGTGCTGTGTGTAGCCAGCGCTGTCGCGTCCGAAACGTTTCGTTTCAAGAGCCCGTACAAAACGGCGGATCATGACTTGACAGAGAACGGCATAAATTAGTCCGACGGACATATTGAATATAAAGAATTATACAAGGTCATTACCGAAGCAGTGGCTGGTTTCGCACTACTTAACGCCTACGTCGTCTCTAATTGTACTTTCCTCACAGGACTGAAGGGACGGACATTCCATAACCTTGAGGATCTCAATTACCCAACCACGCCTCCTTCAAACATAGCCGCTTATGTACATTGCCATGTCACGATCGGTACCTCCCAAGTACAAAGTTCCTGGGCGCGTGCTTAACGAAGCGTTTAATTTCTCACGTGTGAGCGCATGTTAGAATTCACTTACATCAGCATTTCACTACATGTGAGGTGTTACAGGGGTGACCGGGCGCTTGGACACTTCACCAGTAACCTCTCGACCGCATGGGGAGGTCAATCCGGTCGGAAACTGCGGCGTAGTTAGGACATAACGGGTCACCCACATACATTCAAGTTTCGCGCGATGACCACCTTCTTGCCAAATGGCGGAATTTAAAATTGGACTTTACCAATCTGTACGACGGCAGGTTTGGCCTTAGTGTTGGGGGTGGCTTCGGAGGGAACGCCATACGTGCCTCTACGGAGGCCATCGCGTGTGAAACAAAATGGCGTCACTGTGACTTAGGCCGAAGTTTAAAAATGAGTAGTGCCCGGGCTACACACAGATCCTTCTTGCATTAACACGATTTTTTGTTCTTGACACAATCTTGCATCACTTCAAAATGAAACAACGTGGCGGCACCGTGACGTATGCCGAAGTTAAGAACGAGTATTGTTCGGGCAACACACATATGCATCTTGCATCAAAATATTTTTTTGGTTCTGGACCCACACTTGCACTCACTTCAACATGAAACAACGTGGTGACACCGTGACCTATGCCGAAGTTAACGAATGAGTAGTGCCCAGGCCACAAACAGATTCTTCTTGTATCAACACGATCTTTTTTTCTTGTCCCACTCTTGCACTAACTTCAAACCCGGTTTTTTGGTCCCAGGTGATTTTGCCCCCGAACGGGGTCAATATCACCGGCGCTGGGGGGAACGGAATGACCGCGATACCAAACTGTACTGAGGTCAAACCCTGATGAAATACAACTCTACATTTATCGAAAGCTTATCCTTTTTAATAATGTGAGCCGAACCTCACCGGTTACTACTGTATTGGCAAGCAGGTACTGATTTCAACGCCCTACTTTTTGTGATGGACAGTCAACAGGAGCGGCACGAATTTTGAACAGACGCGACGCGTCTGAATGTTTTCATTAAAAATTTGACAGCACGATCCTATGCCGGTGCCCAATTCGTCAGTAAAGTCTCGGACAGTTAAACAGCAATTTCCACGAATCACAACACGAAACCTCTCGTCATGATCCTCGTTTGTTGATGTGCAACGTCGTCCGGGCCTGGGATCTTCACCGACCGAAATCCTGCCCAACTAAAAGATACTAAAACCACTCATAGCAATGCGATCGGCTCATACGATTCACCGTGCAAGCTCGGTTAAACAATTGAAATGTCTCTGTAAAGCAATTACCAAGTTTGCAGCAAAGTTCAGAATCACAAGTTGTTCTTCAAACTGTTTCATTGTCACTTTGTCACTAATCAGACGAACAACTTGTGCACGTGCTCAGATCAGTTGAAGTAGCTCGACGACTAATTGTAGTAGAGAAATGGGACAAATGGCATTTCGCTGTCAAACGCAGCGATAGGTTGCTAGCAGTAGCCGTAGCGCGCTCCGTGCTGGTTGGCGTCTAATTAATAAGAACAGTCTTTATTTGAACACCCCTCTTATTCTGGTACTGTTCTTAAATATAAACATTTCTGCAACATGAAATGTCAATGCATATCTCGCAAATTGACCCACAATATTGACCCTTAATTTCAAGCCACTCTCCATTCTACACTGACACTGTAATTGTCGGAAAACCCTTAGTACTTTCTACAATATAGCCATATATCTGGTTCTTTAACAAATACGGAATTAATCATCAAGAAAGAAGTACCAAATTGCGAATGAAGCTTACTACCATTAGTTTAGGAGACATAATCAAGAGGGCATAATTAATTTTAAATTAATTTTAATGCTAAATTACATGCATTTCTTAAGCAATGACTCATTTAAAATTTTTCTTATATTTACGGACGGCAGAATTTTCGGAATTTAGGGAGACCTCTGGTGAATCACCGAAATAAATATAAGGTACTTTAAATTATAAGAATACAAAAAACGAGCGTTATTTGTAATTTTTTAAAACTTATTAATTATTCGAAAGTAGATCCGAATGGCTTAGCATACATAAAGATGATATTCATGAATCGAAATATGAAATTGATATATAAAGCGAGTGTATAAATTTTAATGCCCTTGAAATGAGAGAAGTAGGCTGCAAATAAAAGAATAGGCGTTTTAATAGGCTTGCTGCAAAATAAAGCGATATATTTAGATGAGAGGACGAAACCAACACAGCAGACTGGGGCAAATAGGGAAGCGAATGTTTAAGTAAAGTTAAAGGCCATAAAAAAAATAAACATATTAATAAATAAAGAATAAAAATTTTAGTGAAAAATTTTTTAAAGATTGAGACTCAAAAATGAATTAGTAATACAAACGAAAGCTTAGAATTAACATAACTTTGTTTCTAAGAGTCGTCAAAATGTTATGGGAAATGAAATAATACATGAATAAAAGTTTAGAAGTTTAGAGAGCTGTTTGCTTAAGAAAACAAGTTCCTTGGGAGATGTGAAAGACGAACTGATTGTGAAATAATAGCAGCACAAATTTAGGCATTACAAACAAAATACCTTGAAACAGAATTATAATAAAATAAAACCATAACAAAGGTTGAAAAAAGACAACATTTTGACCACAGATTACAGCACACAAAAGCACAATAAGGAATGAAGGTGGAATTATTTGTTAAGAGAGAGATGGAGCGATAAATATCTAAAAATTAACCTATCAGTGAGGACTGGGGTTTCATTACACAACAACAATACCAGGAGGAAAATTTCTTAAAATTAGTAAAAGAATATCATAAACTAATAGATTTTGCAATACGGGGGAGAGCGTCATATTCAAGGTTTCTGTGAAAAATATGAAAAAACTTTCACTAAATATAAAAACATTTTACTGAGCAAATTATAATATGTTGTAATTTTTACAGTATGGAAAAGTTTTGGACATCCTGTTGGTGATACTGCTCTTCAGCGCAATTACAAATGGAGCACCACAAATATCTAGGACACTTAATTTACAGGAAATCCATTTGGTGCGATGTCTGAAGTATATAAGCCACAGATATTTCACACCAGGTCGAACTGTGGTGATATCATCGCCTGCCAATTACAGGGAAGTGCAACAGGAATTGATTGCAGAGATTCATCAAACTTCTCTCTGGCCAATCGTTGTTACTGTTGATGGTAATATTAGAATACCCGCAAACTCAAACTTCGTAGATAGAGATGGCAGTTACATTATATTAATACCAAACGGGAATATAAAAACTTTTATGGATGAAATTAATGGATTAGTCCAAACAAATTTCAGATTCACAAGATTATGGAATTATGAGACAAGGTTTGTTGTGGCTGGAGCAAATGAATTCTCGATATCACAACAAAGAAACATATTTGAATATTTCTCAAACTTTAGAATTTATAACTGCATTATCGTAACACAAGAATATTATGCTCTAGATAAAGAATTTAGAGGCAAGAATTGGGTTAATATTGTAGAAACAGGAAAGAAGTTGGTGGTGTACACTTGGTTTCCATACCAGAGATCGGATCATTGTACTGAGGTGAATGCTGTCACCTTACTCGACAGTTGGGTTATTACTGCACAAGGGCAATTTACCAAGAACACTGACTTGTTTCCACGAAAGATCAGTAACAACCTCAACCGATGTCCTATGAAAGCTTTTATAAGGGACACAAATACGACATATAATGCGATTTATGTTCAACGCACTTTTTCAAATGGAAGTTCTTTGGAATATATGGAAGGGTTCGAGTATCAATTACTGAATGTAGTTTTGCAAAAGATGAACATGAGGCTTGTTCATGACTTTACACCAAATGTTTCTTATCTGAATGTAGAAACGACAATTAAATTAATCGTTGCTATGGTTGCAAAGGAAATTTATATAGCTGTAGGTGGTATAGGTACAGATGTTTTGTCAGTATCATATTTTGATTCCACAAATCCCTATTACATGATGCGTATGCGCTGGTATGTACCGTGTTCTGTCAAATATCCAAGATGGAGCAGCATCTTTAGAATACTCTCTGTGGAACTCTGGTTAGTTCTGATCATAACGATTGTGATTGCGGCTGTTTCGACTACACTTGTTGGTCGATACAGCTGCACATTGGAGTGGAAAAGGTACAAGTCACTGTCAAGTTCGTTGACCAACATCTGGGCTGTCATTCTAGGAGTCTCAGTGTCTACGATGCCACGCACACCTTCACTACGTTCGCTTTTCCTAGGCTGGGTGTGTTTCTCTGTGGCCTTCAGCACAGTTTTCCAGTCATTTCTCACATCGTTTCTTATTGACTCCGGATACAAAACACCAATTCAAAATATGGATGAATTGTTCGCTTCAGGTATGAAACTTGCCTACCGACCAGAATATAGTTACATTTTCGAGCAAGGTGATGAAACGGAATTAACAAAAGTACAACGAAATCTTGCGAATTGTCCATCATATGACGTTTGTTTAGACTGGGCAAAATATCAGAAGAATGTGTCAATTTTGATGATAGATACGAATGCTGAAGATTATTACAGTAATGGTTTTTTTGTTGGTGACAATTCTGAACACTTGATGTGCGGGTTAGAAGACGGGGTAGTTTACTTCACCGGCCTACACATGGTAATGTTTTACGGAGACCCACTGATGAGGCGAGTTAATGAAATTATTGCTCGTTTCTTTGAAGCGGGTCTATACGATTTCTGGATTACCATCAACTCGGAGAAAGGAAAATTACTCGCTTGGAAAAAAGCTAACTTTCTTCCGCCTAAAGCATATTACAGCTTCAACCTGTACCACATGCAACCTGCCTTTTATATCTTTTTCATTGGCTGCTTTCTCAGTGCCCACTGTTTTATTATCGAGTTGTTGTACAATTGCGTATTAAACAAAAGATATTAATTTCGTAATCGGTCTTTTACTACGTAGTTTTAAATTATGGTGGAGTTTACAAGTACTTCTAGACCTAAATATAGCCCGCCGGTTCGCATTCCAGATGCTGAATACTTAAATATCTATGACTATAATCGATAGGAATGAAAGACCTGGGAATTCCGTCTCTAGTTCATTTGAAACACCACAGACGAAATGAAGAATTTTAGTTCCTTTTGCAAAGTATTCACTTTTTATATTATTTATCTTGATCAAATTTATTGTGGAATATTAATCTAACCAGAGGGTTGGGATAAAATATGTACTGACTTGAAATTGTCTTGATCGAGTTTAGTAGTGTTCGAATTAATAAGACAGAAGAGATTCAAATTGTAAACTTCCTGGCGAACAGCGTTTAAATGTGTACGGTGTTATAAGCCTATATATGAATTGAAAGAAATTTCTTAATTTAACTTTTAATTAGTTAAGTATATTTGTTCGCACTTTTCTTGTTCATTTTCATGAGCTGTTTCATTGTTGGTTTATTTGTGTTACTGAAGAGCTCAGCGACATAACACAGATTTATGCACTCAGTGAACACCCTGTAAATGAAGTTCAATTACAAGCACTAATGTGTTGAGAAATTGAAAACACAAATTTTCCGAAAATAAATGTGTATCGTTGTGATTTGTGTAATATTTGACTCATTTCCCTCTAGTGTACGTAACGACGCTCTTAGACGCAAACAAAATATTGTATAAAATATATTTGTGTTTCATAAATTGTAACTTGAATCATTCAGTTGGAACAAGTCGTGTTCCATTTCAGGTAAACTTCATAGAAATCCTGAGAAAAATCGTGTAAAATTTTGTAACTTTACCTCTTGTGCAGATCGCAATTCCAATTTTACCACTGCATCGGTGAAATCTGTTTTTCTTGTAACAAATTTCCAGAACTTGACGTGTGATATTCCTTTGCATGTCAGTGATATGAAAGTATTAAATTAATACCATTCTGATTACAATTGCATTTTTAATGGACGGTATGATCAAACTGTCTGATTGAACAGCATGTTTCGACCTAAATTACGACTTCTTCATTCTTTTAGTAACTTTAAAATGGAAAGGCATATATTTGTAGTTATGAATATCATCGCAATATTATTAAAAATTGATCAATTGGTATTATATTTTTTATTAAATATATATTACAAAATTCACTAATATAAAATTATAAATTTATATTTGTATATTTTAAAATTTGGAAACTTTCCTCCCTAAAATACACATTAATTGAGACTAATATTCATTTCATATATTTATAGATTGTTTGAAATTTTGTTCGTGACATGTACCAAACAACAGAAGTGAAGAATTTTTGTTGTAATGTTTCACTGTTAGGCACAAAATGAAACTTTATTTGACAGCAGAATTTATCGTTAAGTTATTTTTTATTTTTTTCCAAAGTTTTGTGTTCGAAATTAAATCAAAATATTTAATATAACCTGAAATAAAAGCAGCATTATCATCCTGAACGCTGGCCTACCTACCTACAAACGAGAGCTGCACCACATCTCGCAAGACGGTATTTATAAATGTTCTCCAAAATGAATACCTGAAACCTCAGAACCTAACATGTCTGCTGTCCGCACTTCACCAGTTCCCAAAATACACCTAAACCATATGTTGAACGAAAGGAATGGACGAACAATTGGAAGCCACAGCTTATAGGGAGATTTATGTTTAATTACACAACAATTTTTATTCTGTAAATACTGATTTAGGGAATGTGACTATCTGGCATTCGCATGTGTACAGGCACGTATCACGTTATGACAACTGCTCTTCTTTCTTGTAAATTTTCTAGTACCCAAAAATGATAATGTTAATTTATATTTTACCTTTAGAAATCAACTTGGAAATTTCGTGACACATAATCTTATTGTATAATAGTAAGAACTCAAAATGAATTAAAGGAAAAAATAGTTAATAACTTTATTGAATAATTAAAAGGGTTCTGTATTAAAATGTAAAATTTCTTACAAAATTAGAAAACAAATCATTCTTATTTTGTAGCCCATCAACATATCTGCGACATTTGCACTTTAATTGTTGAGATCCTGCCTCGCCCCCTTAAACACTCACAATTACACACAGAATTCGACACACACATTAGAATACACTCGATTAAACACACAATTTGAAAAATATTAAGCCCCTCATATAGAGAAACAAACATTTAGCCACACAAAAATAGACCTAAAAATTAGACATAAAATTTGTCACACATGTAGACTCATACAAAATGACATATAAAATTAGGCACACACAAATAACTGCATAAAATTATATACATAAAATTAAACACACATACACACACACACACACACACATGTATATATATATACCTATAAACACAAAATTGGAAATACAATTAGACAAGCATGTTGCTTCAAAAATGAAGCTAATACTGCCCTAGTTATCAGAAGGTCACTAAATTTAATTTTAACAGCTAAATGAATAATGTTTCCGTGGTTATCAGAATTTAGACAAAAGCCGTGTTTTTCGTAACACAGTACAATGTAACCTTGCTATTGTAATGCCTCCCCAGAAGGCACTCCCACCTAACTGCACGTGTCTCGTGAAGACACTATAATTTGAAGGTGCGCGGCTATTAACGTCCCCGTCGAAGTCACTAATTTCTATGCTGCCACCGGACAGATTCCGAACAAATTTAGACTATAAGTAATCTGACAAACTGCTGTGCCACACAACAAAGTAACATACAAAATGCCCTCATCTATATTTCTCAGTTAACTTATCTAATCCTCCAGGGTCATCAAACAGTATTGAACGGTGTGTCAATTATATCAGTAGAAATTATTAATAACCAAAACATATTTCATATTAAAATAAATATAAAATATACAAACAACCATAATTTACACAATCGCAATGTAACAAATAGAAAGTTTGAATTTAGTAGTTGACCCAAATACTCGTCTCGCCATCTTTTATATAGGCCAATACACGCCAGAAATTTAAAATATATTTCTAAATAATTTTCCTAAGTAATTGTTCGCCGAATTTGTTCAACTCGCGTAAATTAACTCAAAACGGTTTTCTAAAACGTCCAACACAGTTTACCTTGGATTCTCAGCAGAAGTCTGTGTCCCGTACACATAATAAAAGTCTAGAAATATATTTCACCTTAAACAAACAAGTAAGAATAAGCAAAATTCTCACGAGAATGTGGGCGTTTGCCGGGTTACAGTTGACTATATAGTGTAGGGACACTGACACTTCTAAAAATATGCGTATTCTTCAGTGTATTACACTCTTTGCCTTGGGGAAGTTCACTGAAATTTCATAGATTCCGCTACTTTACGGCAAAAGGGAAATCAACGTCTGAGTTGCACTTACCTGTAAGTGCAGTGCACTGCTCTTGTCAGCATTCGGAATCTTGTCGCGTTTGTTCGCGACTGAACTCCCAACTCAAATTTATAAGTACATTTTTAATTTATTACACTATCGCTTGTAGTATTTGACATTGTAAATTATTCTCTGTCTGAGTGTGGTTTACACTGTAGGGAATAAAATAATTGCTGCCTCGAACTCAAAGAAAGGAATGTGTTTGAACTACATAGTTTAGGAATTTTCCAGAACTTTCTTTGGTGCCATATAATTTGTGCATCTAACTACGTCAAATACTGGCACATTTTTTGTGTCTAAAACCTCTATAAAGATCTGCAACTTATCTGAAATTTATTATGCATTGAACCATTCAAAATATAAGATTACATTTTTCAACCTATTTTGTATGATTAACGTTATGGTTAAATGAATATAATTTCTTCATTTTTTTTGTGAAGCATTTTGAGCAAAAAAATCCAAAAATGCATTCGTGAGTCTTGTTTACCGAGATAATAGGTCTACCATAGTTATATGTACAATAAGTATGAATAAAAATTACTGACCTTAACGACGTGTTTTTAGTTCCGTCTTCAAATTTCTGGTCATTAAATATTTGTCTGATTTAAGGACAAGTAAACACATCTGCTTTCAGTTTCTCGTAAGTGAGCCTGGGGGGACTTTTCCATGTAATTACGTGAATGCAGGACCCTTCTTAAACAAAAAGTTTATAAAATTCTCCGTAAGACCCAATTAATTGTGTAGTGGGGAAGCAAAATTTGCTTGTCTGTATCAAAATTTTACGTATAACATTTTTTTTATTCCAGGTGATAAGGATTGTTTGTGGGACCAATGTTTCCTAGAATAGTGGATATTTCTTGTAACAGTACATGTGGTCCTAGAAGGGAAAATGAACGTGGGGTGAAAGGGGTGAAATTTATAGCAGTGGTCGGCACCACCATGTCAAAGATTTGTTTGGACACTGGTGTCCTGTAAGTCATAAAACGGGAAGAGATATACAAGGACAAAGGTACAGACCTTGGAGTTCGAGGAAAACTGCATATTGTGGGCAGATGTGTTTAGAACTGTACTGAGTGAGGAATCAAAGGATCCCCTGTATATGCCGCTATATGTATGTGTAAATGCAGTGTACTGGTGATGCATTGTGAACTGTAAGTAACTTGTGCAAGGATTAGAAGAATATAAAGGAAGTAGATTACACTAATAAGTGACAACATCTTAATTATTGGCAAACCCAATAATACCTATCCATATAATGTTATGTTTGTCCCTGGCTACCTTGAACCTACCACGTATATTTCTTCAGATAAGACACGGTCACCGCTGAACAGATTAGCAGGCCGATCCTCATACCACTTATTACCTATATTATGAAAGAGGTACGGAGCCGAATAATCTAACCAAGGAAGAAATCAAGGGTCGTTTACAAGTGGCGCCTGAACACCGTGGGGAAAGAAGAAGCGAAAGAACTGGCACTGAACGCAGCCCACCGAGAAAACTGACAACCTGTGAAAGATCGACAGTGACCCATCCACGAGCACAGCGACGCAACCGCTAGGACCCAGAGACAGCTACCGAGACGAGGAGTCAATTTCGAACCCCGTACGGAACACATCCAGGACTTTCATCTTTAAATTACATCCATATGCTCTAAGTAAGTCAACATTTATGAGTTGCTGTGCGCCAGAACTATACAGTTAAGATGGGTAGGTGCCTGCGCAGTGGGAGTGCGTCGACCGCAGGAGATGAAGATGCAGCTTCTGTAACC
>Ga0123352_10003936_pt1 | contig 21724 bp, 13 predicted proteins | sample TergutLab28metaG_FD_89700 | JGI IMG/M metagenome (GOLD analysis project Ga0123352, IMG submission 89700) | Labiotermes labralis P1 segment gut microbial communities from Petit-Saut dam, French Guiana - Lab288 P1 | ecosystem: Host-associated > Arthropoda: Insects > Digestive system > Gut ...
GGTAAGGTGATTGGCAACCTCATCCTATATAGTGTATGACTGTACCAATGTTGGACATACAGGCCTGTAGAATATATATGTACAGTATATGTGGGCTGGGTAGCTCAGTCGGTATAGTGACTGACTACGGGCTGGACGGTCTGGGATCGAATCCTGGTGGGGGGGCGAGATTTTCTGCCCATCCAGACCAGCCCTGGGGCCCACCCAGCCGCCTATACAATGGGTACCAGGTCTTTCCTGGGGGTAAAGTATGGCCGGGGCATGCTCCTGACCACTCACCCCCTTTTAGTACCGTGGTCAAGGAAGAGTAGAGCTCTACCTCTACCCACCCACTGGGCCACACCGGGCCTGTAATGGGATCACTTTACCTTTGATATACAAAATATATATATATATTTCTATATAGTATACATACATGTCTATACAATATATTTATTTCTAGTGCGATAAAAATGTAAGAGACTCACATCCATAGTTTTGGTATGGATCATTCTGATAGGACTGGTAGTCTTGCTACACAAACACGTTAGTTCCTGACTTAGCACTTTTTGTAATTCTGTTAACATTATCACACATTGTACATACACCAACATCGAGTGAATGTAATATTACAGCATATGCCAAAAATTTGTTCATGTTTTTCAAGTCAGCTGATTATTATGTCTAATTTCTCTTCTCTACTGATTTGTCTTTCACTGATTTTTCAGTTGGGTTGCACCAGGTGGTATAAATTTATGTGTCTAATTCATTTTGGTAACAAATGCCAATGCTGTTGAAGGGGGAACTACATCAGCCACATGCCTGCATCACCACCGTAATCAGTCCACACATGTGACTGATGGCATGACAGTGACATCACTGTCTGCTGGCCTCTAACACATAAAAAGTGCCTCCAGGGATCATCTATGCCATATTGCATGAAGCTGAAATTTGTCACATAAATTTGAAAAGTGGCGTAAGTTTTCAAGTTGCGTTAAATTGAAATCATGCAAAAAGGAATCTCATAAAAAGAGACTTACCTGTATTCAGCCTTTCAGTAATCAGAGGGCTGTAACATGACTTTGAATTACAACTTCTTTGTATATCAATTGAACCACATTAGAGAGTACATAAAAACATACATTTCAAGCTGGAGTACTTCTATGTGCTTTGAATTTGCTACTGCATATTCATATGTGCAGAATAAGACAGATTGGGGTCTTGCACTATGTGTAAATGTGTGTAAGAATGCATGCACATTTGTCCTTGAAGTGAAGTGCAAAATTGTGTACCCCCCAAAAAAATAAGACAGTGGGAAAATTAAATTTGAACTTGTGTTCTTTGAAAAGAAGACAAAATTTTGTGAGTTGAATCATAACATGCATCTCTTGATTTGTGTTGTTTTTTGGAAGGTGGTTGTTGGTATTTCAGAGTAACCTGCTGTGTGCCTTTGTAGAAGTGAGCCAAATTGACAGGGGAAATAAAAGTGGGTCGTGGAAGATAAAGAGTGACCAATCTGAGCCATGAATGGAGTAGAGTGCAGGATCGTCTGTGTCACGTGTTCCCCCCCCCCCTCATTTTATAACTCTGAGGGGGGTGATTCCTCTTTCATTGCTGTTGTATATAATAAACCAACTGCTTTCCCAACTTGGGCTTACTTCTACCCTAAATATGGAGTCTGTATACCCTTCCAAATTGTTGGTGTCCACTTAGTTGGACACACAGAAAATAGACCCAAATTACTTTACAGTAACCAAAAATTTAGATCGTAATAAGAAATTATGAGTATATACAGTGAAATCCCCTTAAGATGCTTTTGAAGAAATTCAACAAATTTGGTTTATTAAGCAGGAAAACGTTGAAAGGGTAAGCCTGAAAATGCTAATGTATTTTGCTATGTTGACCTTTTTGTCTCATCTTTTCACTAACCAACTGAATAATGTGTGACCTATTGACATAGAAATGGAAGGTAAGAATGTGATTTTCCTTAAAAGGAAATATTAAGTAGCGTCCACCGTGCTTTTAATATCCAGGTTTTCTTGAATTAAGAGCAGCCTACATTGTATTCTGGCTAGTTGATTTAGTAGCTGTGCTTATCATGTGTTAAATAATTAATGTCTGTACAGATGAAAACTGGACAAATTCATAGGCAATATAAAAAGAACAAGTACTTACTGTATTTACTTGAATGGAAGATGAGGATATTCCTTAGGTTTGATGCTTATATATATGGGGTTGTCTTAAAATTTATGTACGAAGCCCCAAAGCCGACCTTGTCCAATCAGATCGCTTTGAACAGGACCATATGGTGCCAAACAAAAGCCTGCATCTCCACATCATTATGTATAAGTGAGAGAGAACGCAGTATGACTGAAGTTAAATAACAATCTTTTTTCTAGGCTTTGTCCACTGTTTAATTTTTAAAAAGTTTCAGATCGTCTGTATTTCCATCTTCATGCTAAGAAGCACCTAAACTGGTAGACACCTCAGTCACTGGGCACAACGGAAACAGTAAACTTCTTAAGAAGGGCACCTGAGAACAGTTGTAGTCTACTGTTGTAAGAGAAAAAATGACTATTGAAAAATTAAAAATTAACTACAAGACTCAAAAATAAAACTTGGACCAATCCACAAATTAAAAACTGTAAAAATAGTCTTAGGTTGAGACTGATCAGACAACAGGCACAACACAAAAATCCAGAATACACATTTTGAAATTCTTAACACCACTGTCACCATCTGTGGAGAAAATTATGAATCTTCATGTTTTAAAGTAAGTTTATAAACAAAGAAATATAAATATATTATTGAGTCAGTGTGATTGTAATGGCATTGCAACACATCTCACCAGAAGTGATTGTGAAGGGCTTTAAGAGGTGTTGTATATCCAATGCAGTGTATGGGACTGATGATGATATGTTGTGGAATGGCAGTGAAGAGGTTGGGAATATTAGCAGGAAGATTCAGGAACTGACTGTGAAGCTGGAGACACTGACACTTTTGTGAAGTTTGATAGAATTAGACACGCTTTGTGTATTAAGTGTGTGAAATTAATAGTAAAATATTTTATCTTATCAGACGGTTAATTTTTGGGGGTTGTCCTAGATTTGGATACATACATTTTCCTTTGGTGGGCATATTTTATCTGGCAGTTTGTCTTAGATTAGAGTCATCTTGCATTTGGGTAAATATGGTAAATTTTACACACATAATACTTGAGATTATTTAAATTAAAGGAAAGGAGTTAGGTCATGACATGCTTCATTAAACACCCATGAATATTCTTGTCATAACCTTCACACACATGCTGTAACACATTATGCTGTGTGAAATGTGCGAGTGGAAATGGTGGCAATTCAGCTGGAATGTGACGTAATTTTCCACCACACATTTCCACAGAACAACATTGAGTTGCTGATCTTACCTTTGATTCACCTTTACAAGGTGAGGGTGTTATTTCTTCAGTGTATGTTTCCGACAAATTGAAAACGTGAGAAAGTGTTTACAATCTTGATGCAAAAATGTACCAGATTAGTGAAAAATTGTTTCATTATGAAATTTTCATCCTTCTTGTATGGTGAATCCTTTTAAGCAGGAAACATATTGAAAGGACTCTGTACATGTTTATAATATGTGAAAAATTTTGGCACTAAATTATTCTAACATCATGAATGGGAGAAATTCTGAAGTGCAGTCATCTTAAGTGGGTTTCACTGTATATTTTTAAGTGGTAATCTTCACATGATTTTCCAAGACATTTTGTTGGAGCAAATGATATTTATCTTTTGAATATTAGGTAGTCCAAAGACGGTGTCAACTCCTAAGACTTCCGCAGATGGAGAAGGAAAGCAGGGTTCACTTCGTGTTTCAAAGAGGTTGTCTGCAAAAGGCAGCACTGCAGCCTTGCAGAGTGAACTCTCTAGTCCAGCTGCAGCTGAAGAACAACCCGAGGTTTGTAGATCCTATGCATGGTATAAATATACATACTTTCTGGCATTACATTGAGTGTAGCAGGGTTGTTGTCAGCCTGTTAGTTATGGAATGCTCAGTTTGTGTTAAAAATTTCATACTAGACTTACTGTCCTTATTGAATAGAATTGTGTTTCAAACAATTTTAACCCATGGTTAGATGTTAATACACTGTAACATAATAGAATGGGTAGGTTTATATCAGGAACACCATTATAGCGACAGAAATCTGCAGCAACATCAGTTTCTTAATATTACATGTATGGAAAACTGTTGCATAAAATCAGGATATTTTCTTGAATTTCCTCGTTACAAGTGATTTCTAATGGTCATGCATGCACCACATATACTTGTGGTTTTGCTTCCCAATCCATTTATATTGGGTGGTCTATAAAGGTACCTGTAACTGACCCTCTTTACTGCACTCTGTCCGAGGATTGGAAAGCGTGTGTTCCATACTTTGATAACCAAGTATCTGAATAGAGAATTTACTGACCTTAAGGCATAAATGTTACACACCTGTGTGCTGAACTGTTCTAATGCATGATCATAAAATGTCATCCATCTGTGTATCTGGTTTTTTAACAGCTGTCACCGTCTTCTGGTAACCAAACACCATTCCTCTCTGTTTCTCCATTGATCTGGTTCTAAATTTCTTTTTATCACAGCTGCTTATACTCCTTCCATCCGTGTTTTTCTTGGACATCCTTTTTTCCTTCTCTCCAATGGTATCCAGTCCACAATTAATTTTGGTATTCTCTCTACTGCCAACTTCTCAAAATCTTCCATAGTTGTAGTAGAGAATGATTTTCAGAATTGCATTTAGTATGATATTTTTGGGTTTAATTTTGAGTTCCCTTGAAATCACAGTCAGTGTGAAATTCTCATCACTTAAGGTCACCTGAACTGGGTTGAGTGCAGTACCTTGTTTTGCTGTGTGTGCTGTTAGGTGGCTTAATGTGTGGGATTGGGGAACTGTGTTAATGCTGCATGTAAAGTTGAAAAGTGTTCAGTCATCATCTGGCAAGAAATGGAAATGTTTCTTCTTCATCATCATCATCATCATCATCATTAAATAGCTTGCAGGGTTATAGGCCTTGTGACCTGTTCTGGTTCCGTTAAGAGTTCAGAAGTCTTTTGAGGGGTTGTCCTTCGCTTCATTTCTCACATGATTGATGTTACATAATTACGTGTGGTAGTCTGTCTCTGGCCATATGCTGAACATGTTTCCATTTAGTTCTGTAATTTTGAATTTTCTTTACAACTGGGTTAATTTTAAATTCTGGTAATATGTCTTCAGTGGTTTTGTAATCCTGCTGTGTGTATTTTGCCGTTATACATTCCATTTCTTTTGACGTGGATTTCTCCTTTTTCTAATTGCCGAAGCTTCGCATCCATGTAATAAAGTAGGTAATTCCAGTGTTACATATTTTCAGTATAGTGTGTTTTTGGACTTGCGAACGTATTAAAGTTCTGTTAATAATTCCTGTTATCTCGAGAAATTTTGATATTTTGACAGTAATGGTATGAAATACAGCAACCTAGGTAACTGAAAATGTTGATTTTTTTCTAATGTGTTATATGTAGTATGATTTTACTTCTTACTGGATCTCTTCACTAAAAGCCATTGTTTTTGTTTTGCTTGTCAAAATTTTTAGTCTATATATGGAGTTAAATTGTCTCCAGCTTATGTATGCAGATTTGTGGTACACCGTCAGAATCTGCCACTATAACTTGGTTGTGTGCGAACAGAAGTATATTAATGTCTTTTATTTCTTGAAATTGAAACTGTTTGCTGGTATATGTGAAGCTTGAAGTGTTAAATGTCTGATGTGGCTTGTGTGTTAAGGATTAAATTTTAAATATAGTATGAATCAACTTCTTAAACTTGTTCACCATTAATAAGAAAGACAAAATACACTGAGCTGCCCAGTATGATTGAAGAACAACGAAACAAAGGTATGTACAGTGCAGAGAATGAAGACTTGGAATGTACGTCCTTTGAGTGGTTTTGCCAGGAATATTAGGCTTCTCTATGATCAGATGGGTCATTAAGGAAAAAAGCCATCTGTTTTGAAGCATGCCTAAACACCATTAACTTTTAGTGTTCCAACAGGAGACTTACACCATTTTAGAGTGAGAAAGGGCTGTAGTATACACTAAGTCCTGGGCTACTTAGCTGTATTTAGAACTAGCCAGTAACATGAATTGTCTGTAAAAATTTGTTTGGCTTTCTGGTTTATTCTTGCATGGCAGGCCTGCAACAAATAGTGGGTGAGTCTTGTGCTCAAGAGTCCTAAGGTTGGTTGCGAGGATAAGAGTAGTATTAATGAGAATGTCTTAAATTCTGAAGTTCGGTAAAGCTTAAAGGCATAGCAAATGCTTTTTTTTTTATATTATTTTCATCTTCATATTGCCTTGTTAATCATTCCAAAAAGGACACTGGTGTTTAATTATGACACCAGTCATGTTGGAACTTGCTGGATGTTTAATTTTTTTTAAGAGATTATGTTGAATTTAAGTAGATGCATTGGGTTATTTTAATATTTCTTTTTGTACACATCTCACTAAAAGCACGTGCAGTAATACAGTAATTTCTGGGCAGAACTTAACAAAGGCCCCTTACCTCTTGCACATATTTTTATTCCTACGGATGTACTGTTGATGTTATATTTAGGGAAATTTGTAGTTTGCAATAAAATGCAATTATCCTCATTGCTTAGCGCGTTGAACCGATATATATTTGGCCACACAGTTAAATCCTACTTAGAACTCTTTTTATTGCAGGGAGTTTTGAATATGTTATAGACTGTTGTTATTGTCTCTTTGCAAAGAATTTATTGCCAAAGTGCAAATTCTGAATATGTTGAACTTGTTGGATTTAACCTCATAGTTTCAGACTGTTGCCATGTTAGTAGCTGTTGACTTGTAAATTAAATTTCTTGCAGAATTTTTAGCAATGTTTTTGTTCTGTCTTAACGAAATATTTCATATCCGAAGCCGAAGTGGTCCATTAGACATCACTTTCAAAGTGAATGCTGAAGGTGGGTTTTGCAGTACAGCATTGCAACCATGTTCATAGACATTCTGCAAATGGTCACCTGAACAAAAGTTGCATACATTTTGAAGATTAGCATATATTATTGCAACATCCTGTATTTGATTGTTATTACGGATTGTAGTAAGTTAAAAAATTATGAGGTTAGAGTGGACTGCCATGGCACAGCATTGTTACCAGATATGCAGATATGCTGGCAGCACGGTTATCTGAAGAGCCTACCATTTGTTTCGTACAATGGAGTGAATAGGGTGGTGTGACAAGAACCACTGAAAATAAAATTCTGTGCGATTCTCATGGACAGCCATAATGAGGTTAATCTTTGTTCATCAAGACATGCAGGGAAGTGGAAGTGTTGCATTTAGTCCTTGGTTCTGCCACAACTAAGCATATTGAGTTTTGCTTTATCAATGATGAGCTTTTCGTGTTATCAGCATGAACCTCAGGGAAATTTACAGAAGGGAAGCTTTATTTGATTGAATATTATCACAAGCAGAAGGAGAACAGTCTCTTTATAAAGAGTCATGGCGATTTTTTAGGAACAAGCAGACCTTACGTAGAAGTTTCTGTGTCATTAATCTAAACTTAAGAGTCTGTGATGTTGTCAGGTGTGTATTTTGGTGAAATGCGCAACACTGCAAAAGTAGCATTTTATTGCTATATTTTTTGTGTATCTGTAGTAGGAGCTTCTGTATATGTAATATTTCCTGGGACTGTACATCCAATTAGTGTGGCTTCATAGCTTGCAGGTTATCCTTATAATCCACCCATTTTATGTTTGAATAAAGCATTGTTGCTCATTTGTGGTGGCAGTTATGGTAATGGTGCAGTGGCAGTTTGTGATGTTCCTGCTGGTTATGTTTGTGGTGTGAATACCGAGACTATTTTCAAGTAATGACAAAGTATTATTGGTGTCAGCAGCAGTGGCAGAATAAGTTTTTGTGAAACTTGGAACATGTATGCATAGGGACCACCCCCATCTTCGTATGCAGGTTTTTTTGTCAGGTGCTGGATATTTGAAAAGTAGTCTTATTAAGGTGCTTTGGGTTAGAAAATTGTAAATCTGTAACATGGCAACTGCAAGAAATACTGAATTTCAATTTTATTACAGTGACTGAGGAATCATTCATATTTTTCTTGTGACACGAGTATCTTTATGTGTTATAAACACATATTCTGTGCCTTGGTTACTGAGGCTGTTGCAATCAGTGTTTTTGTTCAAGTGCCTTGATCTTCTGGAGCTTGAATGATAGGTAGTCAATTGCCTCTTGGATAGTACATAGAATTATGAATGGTAACATTAAGTAGTCTGTTAAACAATTTCACATATCACTTTGAACATAACTTTCTTTCCTGCAGGTTATGACACCAATATTTGGTGTTTTAGATCAACATCCCCCATGTGGATGTTGTAGCTACAAACAGAAACAGGTTTTACAATGTCCTTGTCAATGCTAATTGACACACACATTTCATCTGTGTCCTACAAGTATGCGGAGACGTTTCTTGCTCATTCCTTGGCATGCCAGGTCAAAATTGCTACAACGCTTAATGTTGACCAAATTTTTTCCCCCTGTTTGTTTATTCCTCCTTACCCACTAAGGAGTTTCCCCCCATTCCCTTTTACAATAACACGTGATGTACCAAACAATCTGCCTCGTTGATTTTGGCAATTGTGCTAACTCTTGAAAATTACAGAAACAGCTCATCCAGAGCATGTGACAGGATGTAGGAAAGGCTCTCTGACATTGTTGTTGCAGTTGTATTTATCTGTACATTTACAGACTGATACTGTAGTTCCGTGCCTTGCCCTCTGTAAGTAGTGAAGGACCAAACATACCCTTTACTGGATTCATGCAGCTTGTATGATTTATGTCAAATTTGGCAGGTTTCAGTGGAATGTAATTCTTGAAAGACGGGTGGCTTTTCCATAGGATTGAAGACCCGTCTGTGGAAATGTGTTGTTTTGTTGGGTGAAGTTGCTGAAATAGGTTCAGTTATCATATTGTTGGGTAAGTTTTGAAATATTTGGCAGGCCTTTCGTATTTCCATAGTGCCTAGTTTTTACTGGAATGTAGAGAATTTGTTATGAATATTTAACTGTAATAAATAAAACTAACAAATGCACTTATATAAAATATGTTTTATCACATTATTAATTACCAGTATGTTGGGATTGCTTTTTCAGTCATCATTATCTGGGTTGCTTTACAAGAATGCGATCAAAACGTGTCAGTAGTTTATAATATGTGGTAAAACATATTTTATACACGTGCATTTATTGGCTTTATTACATACATATAAATATTCCTTTAATGCATGGATGGGAAACATATTGAGTTCATCTTGTTATTAGTTTCATTCCTTCGAGGGGAAGAGTTTCAGGGAAGAAAGAAGTGTGCAGAGGCAGTTATTGCTGTAATTGGATCTTTGTGTGGGTTTCTGTAATAATCCCTTTCACATGAACAGTGCAAAACTACATACAAGGTGGGCCAAAAGTAGGTATACAGTAGGTATATGGAACCGTCATTACTGTACTATATACTATATACTGTATACCTACTTTTGGCCCACTTTGTATATTGCATTCACTGTCATGTCTTCACACTTCTTGATCCTTGAGGAAAAGTCAGCAGAGCAATCATTTTGGCTGTCTGTTGCCATCTTCCTGTTACTGATTTTGTGAGTTCTTTGGAGTTGTCTTCATCAGAAGTGTATTCCAAGATAGTATTATCAACTAAAAGTTGATTCAAAAGCTCAGTTTGTTCACATTCTGTCAACCCATGTCTAAATAATAGCCCTGCCATGGTGACTGGATGTTATTCATTTCTTTATTCTTTTTTGTCTGTCTGACCTGACAGTACCATATGAATCAAGAATTAGCACTTTACAGAGAACCACGTGTTTGTGCTGTAGACCAGTTCAGTCTATATTACAATACAGTTCTTGGTTTCATAGCAACAGACCAAAGAAATTCAGCTTGCTGCTGAACATAATGATGTACTTGACCATGTCAAAGAGTTATTGACATCTCTGATTCAACAGATTCACATTTTTCTTTCTTTGCCAATATTCTTACATATATTCATGTAGATTCATAACATTGAAAAGTGTGACCTTGAGGTTCATCCTTTAAAGATTGGAATAACCTTTTTGCTGTGTCAGCACAGTAGTATATACTATTAAATGTATATGCTGTGCTTAAATGTTCACATCCAGTTTATCCATACGCTGGTTTGTAAATTGTAGTTACAGCATTTGTTGCTAGTTGCTGGGGTTTTCAGTAGCATAGCTACATGCAACTTTTTATGTGGTGTGACTGTTTGGTGAGATGTCTGGTTTAGCACCTGTTGTGGAACATAAAAGAAGTTCCATACTTCAAAATGCTTACTGCGTCATGTTTGTTGTGGTTTGGTAGTCCTGTCCTGTTGACAGATTTGCAAAGAGAAGTTACAAAAATGTGCCTGTTAGCTTTCCTTTGTCTGTTAATGGGTTATAACTCGAGAACTGCTGAGTGAATTGTTGTGAAAACATCATTCAGACATTCCAGTTTGTGAGTGTTAATGGATAACAGTAGTTAACACATTATGTGCATCTAAGATGTAACTTGATTAATATTTATTATTGTGAAAAATGTTCATATTGTATTGAGATGTTAATAAGTGTTGCAGAGAAAGGGCATTAAAAGTAACTGGCTGATAGTGCCAAAATACAGTAAATTTACGTGACGTGATACGGGGCTGATGTATGGTCTTTAGCAGTCAAACTGTGTTTCAGATGTTGTAAATTTATGGTGTAAATGTTTATAGCATTTTTGGAAACACTGCTGCCACCATTGCTTCAGCGTGTAGAATATGGATGAATTTTGAGACAGTCTGAAACATGTAGAGTATTCTTAGGTGCTGTTCCCAGAATAACTGCCTCAGTTTTAAATGACATCTATGATGGCTTTGTGACCGTTCGTTGACTGTTTTTGCTGTGTACATGTTTTTTAGAACAATGTAAATATGACTTCATTCTTCAGAAGTTAGACAGCTTTTTCTAGCTAGAATCCTGGCTTTTGTGTTAAAATATTACTGTCTTTGTGTCTACTCAAAGTGCTAATATTTTGGTTTTGTTATTGTGTGAAAGAATTTCATGTGAAGGGTCTTCAGAATCATGGCATTTTAAACATACTTCTGACATGTATCATTATATTTGTTGATGAACGAGTTTTGGGATGAACTTTGTTGCAGTCTTTTAATTCATTGTTCATCATGAGTATACTGATAGTTTATGTTACAGATTAACCAGTGAGTGAATATGGCATCACATAAGGTTGTGGCCCAGTGTTAAAACTTTGAGATAGAGCACTGAATTATAATTTAGAACAAATGAGTCATTAGTTTTACAGTTGTTTGTGGCATTTTCTTGTCAGAAAAATAATCATTTGTGGTTTTGTCCACTATGGATCTCTAAACCTCAGATGACAGATTTATGGTTTTCAGAAGTTGTGTAAATGACTTGATCCACTATTGTATTTATAAGTCAGTGAGCCACTCTGTAAAATTTTCTATAACTTTTAAGTAATGTTTCGTTGGGTGGCTCGTAAACTGTGAACATTGTATAATGAAATTCCTTCTGATATTGATCCTGTATGTGGATGATGTGGAATTGGATGATGTTGCTCACATTTTGGAGTAATATTCAGGGTGAAAGGGATGGAGATGAAGTTATGGACAAGCACTACAGGCGTAGTGAGTAAAGAATAGTGGTCACTTAGAACCAAGGAGGAGGAGAGGAAATTTAGCTATATCATAACCAGTAGGAATGGTAAACATGGCATGGTGAGAGCACAACACTTTTCAGGGCAACTGCAGAGAGGCTTGTGGGAAAATGATCGCTGTTAAAAGAGAAGTGAGAAAACAGCTGGGCTGACAGGAGGAACAGAAACAATGGTGGGAGGGAAGAAAATAGTGAGCTGTGACTTGAAGTTGGGTCTAGACTGGGGTGGGATGGAGGGAGTATGTCAAACGGATAAGATCAGGTGGGGAGGTTTCATATGAGCCACGTCCTACGTTAATGCTCATCAGGCAGGAAGATAGAATAGTGTAGTGGAGTATTGTTGCAGGTTACTGTGAGGACTGTTCTTGGTGTAGCTGCAATAGAAATCTTGTTACACACATCTTGGTATTTGTCACAGTTGTGCAAAGAAAAGTTAATATGGTTCAAATTTATTTTTATGTGATTTTATTTCTGGTATCAGTTATGGAGATTGGGATTGAAGGAGAGAATTTTTACTTCCCTCCTTAGTAGCCTGCATTACTGCTGTGTTTATGTGGTTGCCTTCAGTTAGATACCCAGAATTTTTATAAATTTGGGACTTCGTGTAATATGGAACAATGAAAATGAATGGTTATGCAATAAAAGTGAGTTGGTGTGGGTGTGGGTGGAAGAGGGGATATGAAAATGTGTGCTTCATCTGATTTCACTACTTGCCATTGTAATTGCATTGCGTGAAGGCCAACTAGAGGTGAATGAATGAAAGTTGATGGTCCCAGGAAAAAGAAATTGAAATTCTTGAAGAAATGAACAAAGGCGCACCCCTATCATGTGGTAGAAAGGTATAAATCTGAAACGGATTCAGCCTGGGATCTGCATTTCGTTTCCAGTCGGTGCCAAGCAGAAAGATGAACCCACAACTGACGGATTTCGAAAAGGGTCGCATTATTGGCCTGCGTGAAGCTGGGTTGTCTCCAAAGGAAGTAGCGACTCGTGTTGGGCATGATATGTCCACAGTTCAGTGGAGCTGGCATCAGTGGATACAAGAAGGTGTGCCCAACCAAAACCCAGATACTGTGACTGCCAGGTTTCCTAGAGTGAGAGAGGATAATGAATGTTACTGACCTATTTTACAAAATAATATCAAAGGACTTAAACAAGAAAAATTGCTGTTGAGGGTGTTGCAATTCTTAATACAATTTGTGAACTGTAAGCAGGTACCAGTAGTACGTTATGTGCAAATAGGTCTGCGATTATTTTAGCATCTGACACTTAGTATTTGGACAGTAATTGTACCATGAGAGGACATAAATACTACATGTATATAAACTGTAGTAAAAGTGTGGGCTGTAAAATTGTAGTATCAGATGAGTGCTGAAGAAATGGGACAGAGTGATTTATAGTGATGAGGTGATTAATTTGAGTAAATATGACACTTCCTTTGATGATGTCAGAGAGCAAGATCTCGAGGATTATGATCCCATACCACTTAACCACAGTCTGCAGAAGAATATGCTTCTCTCATATATGACCTCTGATTTTTTTGAATTGCACTGTTTTGTCCCTATACTGCATCACTGAATCATTTGTGTTCAACCTAGCATGTACAGTGGGGTATGCTAGAATGAACGTAATTGGTTATCTGTTCATTCTTGCATACATTGAAATATATGTATTTCAGGGTAATCCATTCCAGGCCCACAGCCTAGAGCAAAGTTACCATCCAACACAACCATTTCAACAGGAAAAGTATAATACAAAATAAAAAATATAAGTATAAAATAATATAAAATTAATTTATTTAACTTTTATACACTGTACATGTAAATTTGAATAGCAGAAACAGTCTTTTTCTAGGGAAAACTATAATCAAACTTGCCATAGTAAAAGCATAAAAAATCTTATGCGCATGAAAAGCATTAACATCTTCCCCTGTGAAAATATAAACATGTCTTGTGCACATGCGTGCTATGTTGGCTGATAGTATTCCTCCATGTTTGTTGTAGCATTTGTGTTCATTGTAGCATCCTGATTTTATTGATAAAAACAGTGTAGTAGCATTCATATGTTGTAGAATTGCTCATTGTAGCATACCTCACTGTACCAGACATTAGATTCATTCTTATCCTCACATGAAACACTGTCATTTTGTAACTGCAAGAGCAGGATTTCAGTGTCCTGCAAAGAAATTTGAAATTTCAGAGTGCTTTTAGCATTGAGCGTTTATAGTAGTGAGATAGGCAGTGTGTGTATAGGATAACATTGTGGTGCATTCACGTAACCATTGTTGCAGTGGAAACACAGTGTAATTTGTGTGTTTTCTACATTATCTCATAAAAAGTGCAATTTTCAGGGGAAAAAATCATTGTTTTGATTTTATATACTATTTTTGTCTGAAATATTTCTCATTCCAAGAAGAATTCAGAGAAATACTACATGTAAAGTACCTGTTATTCATGTCAGATTTTAATCAAACATGGAATTTTCTCAACAGATTTTCGAACAGTCCTCAAATATATGATTTTGTGAAAATCATTCCATTGGAGCCGATTTCTGTGCTGATGGACTGATGTGATGAAGCTAATAATCGCTTTTTGTAGTGTTGCAAATGTGCCTAAAAATTGAACACCTATCAGTGAATATTAAAACAAAATAACTGAATGTAATGGTCTGTTTAGTCCTGAGAGGGTGATTGGAAATCATTACTACTGAAGATGTACAAACAGAATGAATTGTGATAACAGACTGTATTGGGTACACATTTTGAATAGTGTGAAGTTATCTAGTTTTTCTTTCTGGCTAGAGGTTCATACATATGTTTGTCTCTTGAAGTTTTAAAGGCATGCCATACTGCGTCATGTGAAGTTATTTCAATGGCAAGTAGTGTTAAGAGTCCTGTGTACCAGATTATGGTATTAAGCCATAGCCATTGCTGTTTATTGAACTCTGGAAATGACTGGGACATTATTTTGTCTGACATCACTCAGACCATTTTGCATGGTGGCAAGCAGTGCAGTGATCATCACTTTTCTGATTTGCCGGAGTCAGGGTCCACATATTTTATGTGGGTGAGCCAGAAGTGTTTTTTTCCCCCCAAATTTTGTTGCTTTGGCCTTACTGTTCATTGTGCATGCTGATACAAGCACAGACTCTCAGCATTACTGTGAAGCAGTTTTGACCTTATGTTAAAAAGTGATGCTACTGTATTGTCTCAAATAATATTGTATAGTTTGAAAACAATACTTTCTAGATACTTTTTAATTCACCCACATAATTAAATTTATTGCAGTTATGTGAAGCAGTTTTGACCTTTTGTAAAAAAATTATTCTATTGTACTGACTCAAATAGTGTTGTATAGTTTGAAAACAATACTTTCTGGATACTTCTTGATTCACCCACGTAATTAAATGTATTGCAGTCAGAGTTAAGTTTTTACTCACCATATTTAAAGAAGTTGCTGAGAAGTTTCAGCTCTTGTTTTGCAGTTACTGTTAGATTGTTACCGTATTTAAGCAGGTGCTGGCTGTGGTTTCCTTCGGCTGGCAGATGTGTCACATCTAACATAAGGGTTAATTGTGGGCCAAAGTACTGATGGTGAAATTGGAAGACCATACATTCTGAATGGTCCCCCCAACAGATTGACTTTAGTGCAAGTAATATCACTACTCTGAAACTTTTGCCCATCACTTCTAAAGGGACTGTGGGAAGGAAGTGATAAATGCAGGAGAACAGTAGTTGTGGAAAAACAATAAACATGTCAGAAATACAGAAAACAACAAAGTTGCTTTAATGCCTGTGTGCAGGATGCTCTTTAAGAAGTGTAAAAAACACCTCTTGTGGAGACCTTGTCTGCCCATCTGTGACTTAGTGTTAGCCACTGAACTGTTTGTCAGATTTTTGTGGAATTTGGTGTAGGAAGTTTTAACAAAATATGGTTGATCAGGGTTGAGTTTTGAAAAACTGGTTGGAGTGAAAGGCATGGAACGAATTTTTGCCGATATTTTGTGCATTTGTTGTCCAGTTGGATAAAATGTGGAATGGGAGATGTCTACAGCAAATTATTGAGTGATTGTGAGGTTTGTGACAGCACAGCGAAAGCCACACTTTTCTTGGGGCTCAGAGAAATTCACATCTGTACTTGCCACATCTTTTGTGTGAAATTCAGTTATCACATCTGAATATGTCGTAAGCTTTATGAAAATTGGCATACAGAAAGTCATACTTTTCTTACAGGTGTAAATGAATTACATTTATGTCTGTACTGTCATCCTTCTTGTTCTTGATTTCACACTTTCACCATGTTGTGAATGTTGTATTCTTTCTTTTGGGTGATTCCCCAGCATCTGACTTTTATGTGCAGATGTTCAGAACACTCAGTCTGTTCCATCTTCTGAACAAGAAGAATAACTGGGGTGAGATTGCTAGGGTATTTATACAGGTAAAGATTTGCCTTGAAAGAAGTCTGGGCCAGTTGGAATGGGGAAGGATGGGGAGGGGGGGGGGGGATATGTCTGAGTAGAGGAACAGGCTGTAGAGGGCAGTGGCTCCAAGTGGAGGCCTGTAGTAAGATGATATAAGGGAGAAATGGCCGTGTGTCAGAGTGAGGAAGGGGAGCCATGGGATGGTATTCATCTAACTATTGTGTTTCAGGAGGCTGTCTCCTTTCTTTGAGACTATGCAGAAGGCGTTTCCAAGATTTGCTTAAGATCAGTCCATCTTCCCTATTTATGTTGTGTGGATGCATTTCCAGTTCATTGGCTTCCTTGATGAGTTGATCCATGTATGTGGTTTTTGCAGAAAGACATTTTGTATCCTGTAGTTTAATAATATGGTCCTGGTTGATGCTGTGTTCCGCTACTTCTGATTTTTCTGTGTGTGCTAGGTGTATGTGTCTACAGTAGACATGTGGCTTGCATGTCACCGCCTAAAAGAAAGAATACGTCCTTCTGGTTGTTTCCCTGTCACCCCACCTCTCCACTTCCATGCTACACTTGGCCAAGGTTTGGCAACATTTTGTAAAGACTGTTATGGCTGTGATGGTAGTTACCAGTAGGGGCAGGGTATGACTGCCTGACATACCAAAAGCATCACAGTAATTTGGCTGTTTTTTTCTCAGAAACACATTGCAGATATGTTGTGGGTCAGGAGCAAGAATTCAAAATGAATAATGCAGTTGAAGAAAACTTCAAGGAATGTTGTTTCCAGTTTAAATATACATGATTTATTTGGGTATTTTTTCAGTACCAGACAAAATGAATGATAATTGCAGGAGAATGATGCATACAGGAGTGAAAAATAGAGGTTTCGTTGTAGATGCTTTATCATGTAGCATTTCCTACAGTTACAAATTACGCATGTTAAGGTTTGGTGAGGGACGAGGTAAGCGTGTGTGGAACATATTGATCTGAATGTTTGTTGTCCAAAAAAAATGGTCCCACTTATCATAATTTTACTCACAGCACATCACATGCTGGTATTTACATTGTGTAATGTCACTTTGTGGTTTAACATGGAATTTTCTGTGGACCATTACCTGTTATTCTGAGAGTTCACATATTGACAGAGATGAAATCAAGTTTCACTGCTAAACAGACGGAATGTGGGGTCTTTCTTCAGAATACAATCCACAAAGGTCCCAGTTCACAAAATTGAGGTCTGCTTCATGATGTGTCCTAGAGTTTGTGAACTGCAGTTGTTTCATGGATCAAATGCTGATGGTATATACAGACATGACAGTCTCACTGTGGGGGGTGGGTGGCTGTGGTTGGGAAGCTGGTGAGTGGGCCAAGTTGTAGAAAATGAGGGGCCCAACAGGCAGTGATTAGTGGTCTTGTACATGCAAAATAATTTCCCTGTACATTTCCACTTCCTTGTGGATACTTGATATATTATTGCATGCAGATGTTTTCTGTCATTATTACATTGAGCATAATTGCATGTATTTTTGTAAATCACAGTTTAGATCTTCAGAACTTTAAAACTGAGGCGTAATACTGTATCATTCATTACATATTTAGTAGAAGTGGTAAGAAACACATAAAACTTTGTCCAGAGATGTTTGGTGTGCACACTTTTCAAGTATGTGACAGATGTCTAAGTGAAATGGAAAGTTTTCTTTTTTGTATTGTGACTTTGCAGCATTGACTTGGGAACTGCATATGAGATTCGCCTGCCTAACTCCACCATTGGTGGATTCTATGCATTTTATGCTACAAAGTGCTAGAATAGAAGGTCTGGTTGTGACAAGTCTGGGTATGTTGGTAGCCAAAGAGTTGGCCCTGCCATCCCACTCAACTTCTGGCCTCCTGCTCTGTCAGGAACACTTAAAATCTGGATGTGAATGGTGTGATACCCCAGCATACTGGAAAAGTAAATGACCTGGAAAACACACTGTCTACTGGGGGCACTGTTCCAACATATGCAGGTACCAGTAGCTGTTGCTTTTAACAAATTGTGTATGATTTGTACACTGCATTGAGATTTCTTGCTACTTTGTACATACACAGTCTGGTAGTTCACAGTAACACATAGGTTGTACCTAGCTGTAGCTTAATAATATGAGGATCATTTCAAGTGTCATCTTCCATTCATGTGATGAAAGTCCCATAGTAGTTCAGCCTTTTCACTTGGTTCTCCTCATAAGTGAATTGCTACAGCTTGTAAGTGTTGGAGTGGTGTCTCTTATATGTGTGTCTCCAAATTGTGGTTGGTGGAATTTTTAGGCCACTGCTGGCTCTTGGGTTTGATTTGTGTTGTCTTCAGAGATCTGTTATATGCTGGCTGGCACTCTTATCTTCTAAGAATGGTTCTTTTTGAAGATCGTTTGGAACTGTTGCTGTTCTGTAGCCAGAGATTTAAGACTAATCATGCCAAGGTTGCTTTGAACCTTTTGCTTGTGCATGACCTATTATACCACTCTTTACCAGCAAGGAAACAAATTTTCATCTGTCATGGGGAATCTTGGAAGTGTTTTTATAAATGTATGTATTTACTTAACTGTTATACCTCTTCCACATGTTTACTGTAATTTCTTCAGTATTTTTTTCAGTGTGTTTGGTAGGATACATGGAAATTGAAGTAACATTGATAGTGTCTAAAATGTCACATATGTGACATGTAGTAAGAATCTGTTAAAGATTGGCAGACAGCAGTTCTGCCCCTATTTATTGCTAGACCAATTTTATTTAGTGGCTCATCAGAGAATTTCTGTGTTGTTTTATTGATATTTATCCTTTAACAACTGACACCAGCATACACAAGTACATGATTTAGGCTATTCAGCTCCAACCCATCCTGATTCTGTTGAACACAATCATAACTGTATGTAGTTACCAATTTCAGAGTGTGGGAATAGAAGTGACAAACGGAGTTGAGATTTGTATTGAAATTAGGAGGGGGATAAATTCTTACAATGGTTTTTATTATTTGGGGAAGTATTGTTAACCCCCCTCCTTACACTGTTTTGAAAATCATGATATACAAAATAATAATTGAGCCAGTTGTTTTGTATAGATGTTAAGTGCCATTATGTATGTTGAGGGAACAACATACTTAGAAATGAAGAATGCTTTCTGTTCCCAGTATTTGATGAGGTGTAGTTGGTACATAGATACCCACATCAGAGGTACCTGCTGCCTCCATGTGAAGGGTATAAAATACCTAACTACGTAGAATTACATCGCGGAAGACAGTAATTTTCATAATTATGGCAATTAACCACGGCAGTTCATACTTCATACTTTGATTATGCTATGGGCATGACAATCCAGGGTTTGAATTCTGCAGGGGCAAGAAATGTATCTGTTCTCGATAACTACCAGACCAGCTCTGGGGACCACCCAGTGTCCAGTTCAGTGGGTACCAGGGTTTTCTCCCAGAGGGGGGGGGGGTAACAGTGCCAGCGCACGTAGTTAACCACCTCCACCTACTAAAGATTGAGTGGAACTGCATGGTGTGGACAGAGACAGCTTTACCTTAAACTCTCCTGAGAGTACCCGGTCTGTCATATCCATCATTTATGTTTTCAAATAAAAATGCAGGGATGTTACCATGTGTTCGTGAATATAAAATGAGAACTTCTCCTAATTCATGTCCTGAAGATGAGCTGGGTGGGGGGGGGGTCACCTTCCAATTATGCATAAACTCAATTTCTGTGAATAGGACATCTTGTATCCTCCCTAGGTAGGAGAATAAAGAAAACTATATAGCTTTTACATGATTAATACACATTATTTTATGCTTCTGTTTTTATTGTTGATATGCCAACACTTTCATGTCAGATTATTGTTGGAGTGAGAAGTTAAAGCTGAAGCATTCTGTAAGAATCTAGGTGATTATGTTGAAAGGAAAGGTACAGTGGCATCTCAAGTATCAGAATAAATGCATTTTAGTTATGGTTCTAATTCTTCATTAACAGTAAATGAATCATGCAGAAAAATAAACAGCTGCGCTGCAGCATGGAAATCCATGTTGCAGAACAGAACACATGACGGAGAAAGGAAGAGAGAACTGTTATTGAAGGGAGCTAATGTAAACTGGAAAGCATTTCAAGGACCCAAACAGAGGAATTTCAGTGCCATTGACTAAAGAGTTCTGAAGATTTTAGAAAACTTGAAAATGGCCTTGCCATTACCATAGAGAGAATTGGAAGTCACTGTGTCCATGAATATTCTGCAACCACATCTCAAAGCCAGTACTGGTTGGGCAGTAAGATTTATGCATCATAAGGGGTTTGCTGTTTGTTGGAGAACTACATTAGAGCAAACCTTCTCATAGGCTTCTTGAAAAATTAATAGCATGCCAGCATCTTGTAATTGATTTGTGCTGAAAACACAAGTACTTCTTCTGGCAGATGGGTAGCACAGATTAAACTCCAGTCTTTTTGATATGCCAACAAGAACTACAGTTGAAGCAAAAGGATCAAAATGAGTACTTGTCAGAAAAACAGGGCATGGAAAGCTGTGAGTAACCATTATGCTTTTCTGGCTGATGAAGGGAAACTAACACCATTTGTTCTTAAGAGAAAGAATCATATGAAAGGGAAAAACTTCTTAGTAGAATTATAGTTAAATGTAATGCGTTGTGGAGAGAAGTCTGGGACTGACAACCAGGTTCTTATCTAAGGAAAATAACGCTGGTTTCAGGTGCTTTCAAGGGTCACTTGACAGAAAAAGCAAAAACTCCAGCTTCTGATCTAAACACAGATATAGTGACCATACCAGAAATTTACAGGATCTTGATGGGGTAGTTAACAAACCATTCAAAGACAGAGTATGTGCCATGCACAGGGGGTTGATATAATATCTGGGAAGTGCCCACTGACACCAGCAGGATACACAAGACAGCCATCTGAAGCATTGCTTGGACAGTGGATTAAGACTGCATGGAATAACATTTGCCCAAGAAGCCATTGTCAGTTGGTTAAAAAAAAGTGCAGTGTGTCAAAATGGTACTGTTGATGAAGATCTGTGGGAGGAAAATCGTGGAGAAAACTTTTCTCCTTGTGATTGTGTGCTGGCAGTGACTAATTAAATCTGATGTGTTTGTAACTTTTTACTACAATAATACTGTAATATTTTAGCTGTGATAATTATGTAGTTCTAGAATACTGAGCATACACACACTAAGTGACGTAAAAGCCCAGCTGATGTGAATGTAGGTGTTTTCCTTAAAATTGAAGATTGCTATTGGGGATCATTTTGTATTTGGGTAAATACAGCATTTGGACCTAAGAAGGATGATTTCACTAACCAGTTGCAGGTGTTGAATAATGAGAAACTGTGTGACTAGCACTTTGAGGATAGTGATCTCAGGCTCTGGTAAACCACAGTGTGACTAGGCTTGCTGTGTGTGTGTGTGTGTGTGGGGGGGGGGGGGGGACGGAAGGTGAGTTTACATTTTTTTTGGGGGCCTTTCTGCAAAATGTTCTTGGGGGTAACAAAAAAGAGGAAAGAGAA
>Ga0123352_10003937_pt1 | contig 21722 bp, 22 predicted proteins | sample TergutLab28metaG_FD_89700 | JGI IMG/M metagenome (GOLD analysis project Ga0123352, IMG submission 89700) | Labiotermes labralis P1 segment gut microbial communities from Petit-Saut dam, French Guiana - Lab288 P1 | ecosystem: Host-associated > Arthropoda: Insects > Digestive system > Gut ...
ACAACACAACAAGTACTCGCTAGCTCCTGAAGATGGACGTATTAACGTCTGAAACATGTTGAGCAATATATAATAAAGCAAGTGTCATCTAGTTGGTCAACCTTTATTCAAATATCAAGTTGATGCACGGTCCAATACGCATAAGATGAAAGCATGTTATTTAGGCAACAAGCTTTTCTTCATCCTTTGAGAGGCATAACATTCCTTGCATTGAAACTGATACTCTGTTTCTCAAGTCCTTGTGCAAAAACTAAACCTGCCATTGAGCCTTCAGGCCCCATGTATGCAGCTCCCTACCTTACCATGTAAGTTGGTGAGATAAGAAAAGGCTACAGGCTAACTTGGGCCATATTAATACAAACATTTGTGTTATTTTATCTGTTTTGAGAAGTTTGTGGTTGAGTCAAACAGAACATCTTAGTGGTCAAGTTCTAATGTTATGTATTAGAGGAGTGCTATAATGGAAACAATGTGCTACCATTTTCTTATGAGTGCAGAGTTCTTAATGGTCAGCCACTTTGTTATAAACCTGATGGATAAAACTGCTGAAATTACCAAAAATCTCAGATGATAACTATTACTGTATTGTATGGTCTTCCTTACTGTGTTGTTAACATAGACCGTTTTGTGTCCTTTCGTTGTTCTGTCTTACTGTTGTGTATAACTGGCTTGTTTGTCATGTTACAGTGATATTTTGTATTTTCCACATTTTTTTTTCATTCCTTACTTATTATATTAATGAGATGGTTGGGATCAAATCTAGGGACCCACAGAATACTCGGCTTGTGCTTAAGGTGTTAATAATAGAAGTGAAAAGTAATGAAAATCTGTGCTATAATGACCTGAAGATGGGAGTGGAGTCAACTACCAGCATGTTGTATGTACTGCAGAATTCCTTTAATCCAGCATCTAGTAATCCAGGAATCGTGATAATCTGGCAATTGAGCAAAGTGGTCCCAAGACGGGAAGTTTTGCTTTTTGCTGTAAAACACGTGGTATCAGGCCTAACCCTTTGTCTCCTACTCCTTCAACTGCTTCAGCTATGAAGACTCCAAAAAAAGACAGAACAGGACCCCATTGACCCCAGACCAGCAGACAAAGGTGATATCTGAATGGAGTACTCATCTGATTAGTATTACTTCCCAAGTATAAGAGGGTAATAAAAAATTGCCTGTAAGTACTGAGGTCAATAAAGGTACAATGTGATAATCCAGAATATTCGATAATTTGGCACCTCTCCAGTTGCATATGAGTAAGATTAATGGCATTTTGCTATATATAAAATATACCTAAGACAATGCACCATCTCTTAATATTGGTATAATAAATGAACCATTGTCAAAACTGGAGATTTAACATACGAGGATGTGGGTTTCTAGTTCAGGTGCCATTGCTTCAACACCTTATGTAGCCCAACTGACCAGTATGAGAATTTATGGAAGAGGGTATTTGTATATGTCCAGACTGGCAGAATACTGTATGAAGCATACTGACAGAATACTGGATGAGATTGATGTAAAGGCTGAAATAACACCGTATTCCAGTCATACAGGTTGTAATGCTTCTGTTGATAGAGTAGATCTAGGACTGTGTACTCTTGCATTGACCTTGCTTTGTATATCAAGTCATAGTTCCTGTCATATTATAGTAACTCCATTTTAGTGGTGATGAAAATTTGATGGACAAATCCATGTTAGACATGTTAAGCATGCATTTTTTCACTGATAATGATACTGCTGTTCAGCAGAAGTTGATATCATCATCATCGTTTCACAACCCCGTCCTTAAATATGAGAACCCATACTTAAAAAAATCAGTATTTATTTTTGAAATATATGCCTTATGTATCAACTTCTGTTTTTGCAGACATCTGTGTCACCAATCCATTCCATTTCACGCAAAGATTGTGGTGTTCTTTGCAAGTAACTTCCTCCTGAACGAAAGGGGGTTTGTGTGACTTTATGACTTACAGGACTGCTAGATGTTAGGAGAGCAGACAATTCTGTAGTTAGAAAGGTGTGTGGCTACAAATGGGATGAGCAGGATTCAGTTCTCTGCAGACACACTCAGTTTGCTCCTCATCATGCTGTGTCCATATTGTTCTGTGACCAACCCAGTTCCTATCCTGCAGGTACTAAGGACTCAGTTCCTGCAGCTGGATCATGAAGCCAATCAGTCTGTCCATTTAATACCTAACAGAATTGAATATGTTATGATTATTTTTTGAGAAGTATTAGGCAAAATGTTTGCCCCCATCTCGTGAAGTGTGACATACTTCAGTTCTGTTATGCAGAATGGTAGCACATTATATTGAGTGTGTAAGCAGTACATGCAGTTACATGTGGAGTGAGGTATATAAATTGTTTTTGGGCAGTCTTAGATTTCATTGCAAGATAGTAGTTAATAATGTATTTTAAATCATACATAACATTTCATATTTTTTTAATTCTTGTGCATCTTGTGGTAATTAAGTATCTTTAATTACAATTAAAAATTATGACATTAACATGTGAATAATATTACACCAATGAAAGCCAAAGATTTGAATGTCAAGGAACATACATTGTTGGCCTAACATTTGTTTAACAGTCTTTCCTAAAACTCAGAGATGTAAAATTGTGAATTCCAATTTCTATTTTTTGAAAAAAAAAACTAATTGTTAGAATGATGTAGATAAATATGCTGTAAGCATAGGTCCAATGAGTGTCTCAGGTGGTGATGTGATCTTGTGAAAAATTACCTAGCATTTGACCATGCCATGTTCTTGTCAGGCAAGTTTACCACTGTTTTGAAAAAATTATCAGTCTCTTTCTGTGTCTTGAAGTGACTCAAAGCAAACCCAGTCTTCATATTTATAATAGTGAGCCTTTGCCAGTGGAAAATTCTTTTGACTTTTTGTAGCTGTAGTATATGCAGACCAGGTACAGGAAATTATTTTTTACTTAGGAGCTGATGCTAATACTGTGATGAAATGTGAACTGGAGAACTTCGTGAAGAACAGTCTGAATTTCAGAAACTTAATTTATTGTCAGGTGTTGGTACCAGTTTAACATGGTGCTGTTATATCTACCAGAATACATACAAATAACAGTATTACATTTGGACATTTTATTCTGATTTGTGTTCTGAAGATGTATGAGATAAGTGTCATGTACTTGGAGGTCCAAGACTTTCATTTCCATTGAAGTACGAATTTTGTGGCTGTGGATTTCATTTGTCTGGGATATGATGAGGGCACTACATTCCCTTGACATGTCAGGATCCATTTAACCATTAATGCAATGTAATACCCCAGAAGAACAGAATCCTGAAGTTTTTATTCATAATTTGTTTTGTTTGTTACTTTTTCATTACTCTATATTTACTAAGTATAAGTGATTCTTGGGGGGAGGGGGTGCAAAACTGACTTCAGTATTCCAAATTGAAATCAGTAATTTATTTTAGTCCAGTGACAGTTATGAAATCTAGAAATGACTATTGTAATGTTGCAAGATCATGTGACTGTTTGGTCGGTTCTGGAGGTACCACCTTGTGCCAAACCAGAGAGTTTCATTGTATGGCCTACAAACCATATCGTAACATTTACAAGTGCCTGTAGTATTGGCAGTGTATCATATTTTGTAAGGTTGTGGCTATTGCTTTTGCTGGTGTGGTTAACCAGCTGAATGGGCAGCAAGACTGCTGCTCAGTGTGGTATTATAAGGCAACTGGTACAGCGAGACCTTTGTCAGATTGGTGAGCTTGTTCTTTTCTCATTATACTGCAGTATTTTCAGCCTGCAGTCCTTTCAGATTGACAATTCATTTATTTCAGTGTGCTTTATCTCTAGCCACTATTTATTTATGATAAATATGGCTCATATGACAGAGACATATGGCCATATTGTTTCATCCTTTTCATTTTGAGTGTACTGCTGTATAATTATCTTTTCTGGTTGTATGTTTCCATGTGCAAAATTTACATTGATGAAACTCATAAATGTAAATTATGTATGATGTTTGCATGAAGTGTCCAGAAATGACACGAAATTTATTCCTGCTTTTAGTACCGAATACCAAATAAGTCCTTATACTAACTGATTTTCTGAGCAACAGGGCCCATTTATAGCATGTGAAGCATTTATAGTATTGACTGTATTTTTGTTAAAAACACACTGTGTGGATGTGCTTGGGGTATGGTCAAGTCCCATCTAATTAGGAAGTGAGGATGGTGTGGTAAAACCTGGTATAGAATACTATGGTTGAAGTGGGAAGGTAAAATTTCGTATTTGATCAAGAAGTTTCCGGAAACTGTTTGGCGGATAAACCCAGTGATAGACATATAACACTGAAGAATTAACTTATGCCAGAAGCATCGAGTTTTGTCATAGTGTAGTAGAAATAGATTTTTTTAAAATTTAAATTGCTTGGAACCTTAAGCAGCATAATGTAATGTTGTAAATGTTAAATACATTCTGGGGCTATTATTCAGAAAGTTATGTCTTAAAGTCAGTAGTATTCATTTTTTCCCTGTCAAATATCTAAGCCAGAGAACTCAACAGATCTAAACGTGAACTTTTGTGTGTGGCTAGATGGAGTGTTGTCAAATATTTCATGCCCGGATCTTCATATAAAATTTAGGTCCCGAGTTTGTTTATGGTATGCAGACAACGGAAATGGAAAGATTGAAATGAAATTTTAATGTGGGTTACTTCTGACTCTTTGCATAATTCATGAAAACATTCTGGGAATACATTCAGTTAAGTAACGTACTGAGGATGTCATATGTATAGGTTCTGAATTCATTCAAGGTTTGCAGCAAAAGAAAAGTGAATTGTGAGATGAGTAAAACTTTAGAACACATTAAATATACTTAGTATACAAGGGTCTGTTATGGCTGTCCTGAATTGGCAGAATAGGTGGAACCAATCTGTTGAAAAGAAAAGGCTTCGCTGTATCAAAATCAGTATTACCAATATATTTCATGGTTGTGAAGGTTGGTGGCTAATATTAACATTCCACTCAGATGCATATTAAAAGTTTGGACATTTTTGTCCTTATTGGTTTATTAGTGATAACTCTGTATTATATATTTTTACAGTATATAATTTTTTTGTTTGTAGTTCATTGGTTGTACTGGAATATGGACAAGTGTAAATAACTGGTTGGAGTTGTTGTTATTGTTTGAATGTCTTCCAACAGTTTCTGTAACTTTGTGTGTGATCACATTTGAGATGTTCCATTGTTCTCCCCAGGTATGCTTGTTAAGTGGATTCATGTATTTCCATGGCTGAATAATTACCTGACTCCAAGAAACACTAAAGAAAAATGAAAGGTTAGTACAAATTCAGTATTAACTATTAGTGCCAGCCCCTGATTTTGTGTGTGCGTGCATATGCATCTATGCACGCATGAGGCATGTGCACAGTATCATTAAATAAATTCTGGGGAATATTTCTGTTGTCAATAGTAGATTGTGTTTTGCTGCAGGTCTTCTACTATTTCAGGTGTCATTAGCACTGTCTTATCCTCTTATTTTCAACCAGTCTGTTCCATAAATAGTGCAATTTTTGTACCCAAGCACTCCTTCATTACATAAAACATGTCATAGTTTTTCAGTTCTTGTGATACAGTGTGCCATCTGTGCTCCTTACATGTCTCATGAGTAGCAGTTGGAACAGTGACAACATGGAAATTGTATGGTTTGTGGCAGTACAATATTACCTACCATTTATGAAATTTTTTTATGTTGTGCCATGGCAGTTATTTAGCTCTCCCTATACCATGACAAGTACAGCTACTCCTGAAACTACTTTGACCATATCTACCTGAGGGATTTGTTTTGCAGTATACATATTGTCATTGCCCATTTAAATCAGGCTGTCAGGTGACAAACCATCCTCCATTCCCTTTTTCTCTTCCTTCATGCACTTTTCTTGTACTTGTGTCTTATTTTCCATGCTCTCTTTGGTGTGTCTTAACTTGGTTTGCACACCTTGTCATTGGTATTTAAAATAGCCACTTTTTCATTTTTTATGTTCTTAGCCTTGTTCAGTGTCTGTACTACTGATCTTTATTTTACCAGTTTCTCTTAGGTGTTCATGGTTTTGGACTTTATAACTTGTTAATTTCTTCTTTCTCTTTAGAAATGTCATATCTGTTCTTGTACCATATCAGTTACATATGTGAGATTTATTTGGGAAGAGGACTCTTTGAACATAATTCAAAAGATACTGTGCTTAAAATATACAGTCCTGGTTCATATAAATGATGGCTCCTTTATTTTGAGATCTGCAACTAAATTTAGCTGGAACCTTTTTTCTGTCATCCCAATCCTACTGGTGAGGTTTGAACCCATACACATCTGTAGATCGTGGATCTTTATATTCAATTCTCTATAAACTAACAAGGAATTTTTCTACAAAGCAAGACAGGGCATGTTATTCTCTATCTGAATAACAGTGATACATGCCTTGAAAATGAATTATAACTTTGAAATAAAGGTCAATATATATACTCTTTGCACACTTGACAAAGCAATTAAAAGCTGGAGGTTAGTATGTAAAAGGAATTTCATAATTAATTCAGTTTGCCAGATATTATGGTAAGGGTAAACCCTGAAGGTATAGGCAGTATGGTCCATTGGTGAAACATTGGCAACATATCCCACATCTCTACATAACTGAATTGTCCAAAAACAGGATGAGCAGTGAACAGTCTATCTTGCCAACTTCAGTTGCATTCTGGGGAGAGCACTTAATATCAAGTGGGCAAGAAATTTTAAATGCAAACTGCTTATTGAAAATTTCTTAAGATGCCATTCAGTAAATGTGTTCTTAAAAAATATGTATTTAAATCTGGTACTGTAAAATACAGCTGTAACATATTACATTATGTAATGATATTACAATACACAGAAAAATGAAAGTGATATTTTCCTTTCATTTCAGTTTCATTGAACCATGTTTACTGTGAGCTGTGCTGTAGATCTGTCCTTTTAATTATTCAGCTGCCACCTTTGTAAGATACTGTATAGGCACGATCACCTATTCTGTTTGCAGAACCATTGGTAGTTTAAAATAAAATACTGATGACCCCAACTCAAGTGGTTATACAGCAGAATGCATTATCATCAACTGCATATGAAAAAAGGGCAAACTGAAATGGAAGTACTTCTGTTTTTACCACATTCTCCAAATATCTGGCACAAGAGATGGCCACATTCTCATGCTGGATGCAGCAGCCAGTATTTTTCTTTCACCATTTCAGTTACAGGAAGTATATAAAAGTGAAGCTGTAGGATCTCATGTGCAATTCTGAAGAACACAGTTCAGAAATCACACAAAATAAACCTGACCTTAACTGTCCTGTGGCTAGAGATGAGAATAAGGCTTCTCAGTAACGGGCTGTGATGCTGCATGAACAATTCACCTGTTTGGAAAACCTACTGATTCAGTTTAAGAACTTAATCAAACATCAGATGTACATACAGAGTTCCAAATATATTTAAATTCTTTAAAATATTAAGATATGCCTGTATTTCAGTATGAAAGAAGTCTTGACACTAGGGTGTGCTTTCTTTCATTTTTACTAGACTGGATGCAAAGTCTTATCGAGAATCTCTGGTTATTGATTAAAAAATCAAATATAAAGTAGTAGTTTTATTTTAACTGACAGTAATCTTAACTTTCTATACTCTTGTTCATTATCAAAAAACTTACTATTTAAGCAAACTCTTCAACATAGCAATTTACAGGTTGCACAGTACTAGTACAGCATTGTCTTTTAGTATTATCCAGAAACTTTATGCTTAATCTACATGACTGCAACATGAATCCACCTATTCTACTGAATTTCGTATGGTATTATCTAATCCCATGGCACAAGGTTTCTTCAGAATTTAATGGTGACTCAGCTTGTAAATGAAATTTCCTGCTTTGGGAACACAAAATTCCCCTTTGACATCCTCCCATTCACACCCCCGTTTCCCAAATGGTTCTTGCCATATATCTTTTCTATCCAGCATTTTTTATGCATTTCTCATGCATGCCATGTTCTCCCCATTTTAACCACCTTTATTGTATAACACTACTGATACTTGTGCAAGCACACAAATTATGCTCTGTATGTAGTTTCCAGAAACTCCCTCCATGTTTGCCCTCTAAAAACGTGCGTTCATTCATTTTAAATGTGGTACATTAACAACCCATCAACATGGTACTACTGGAGTAATTTGATTCATTATGGATAGAACCTGTCCACCATTCCACACTCGCTCACTATATAACCAGTGACATGAATGAGATATATCTCTACAACGATTATACTTTATACACTTTATATCTAACACCAGATTGATAATATAGCTATGTATCAAAGTATTTGATGAGAACAGCTAATTTAGTTTATGATCCGAACACTATAACCCAACTTGTGACATGAACTTCAGCAGATGGTGACTAGGAAGGCTGCTGTCCTACATGATGTTATACCATGTAGTTTACCACATAAGAACTTGTGATTCTAAGGAAATTTCTGCCTCAATCTTAAGCAAAAGAAGAGAAAATGGAGGCAGCAGATTCCTACAAAACAACTGCCTACTATAAGAGATAATCTTCATAACCCACCTTTCTTAAAAGACTAATGCAGCAACAAGAGCTCTGCTCAGTATGGTTCAACGCCTGCACATTTTTGAGAAAAAAAAGCAATTATGTCTCGCCTTCCTAGGTCACACATCCAAATTTCATCATCGGCATTGTATTTTAAACTCAAACCCCCACATTCGATTTATGAGCAACACACTAGAAAAATATCAAATGCTGTAATATTGCGTGTTTAATACGGTCTTGTCATGGTCCATATAGGTTGTCCTGAATCCCCTTGGCTGGCACATGTTATCACTCGATAGCCAAAAAAGTACTCCAACTGATTCATAACATATATTGTAGAATTGTAGAATGTCAGTTCGTCCTTATTAGTATTTTTTGGACCAGGACGAAGCCTTGCACTAATCTGCTCTGCTTCATGCAACGACAAGCCATATACTTTCGTGTTTGCCATTCCCAGGTTCCCTCTCACTACCACGTATGGCATGATTTTATCACACCAAGAGGGAAAAACGGAATAACGACGTACCTAAAAAGAAAACGCATGTTTGAAATGTCGAAATTTATTCTAAAGGAGAGTCACTGCTCATTCGCCAACAATAAATACAAGTGTATTATTACGTGTGTCACTACCAATACGTTGCACGTCTGAACACTTAGGTTATGGGTACGTTTCGCACATTCTACACACCTCCTAACAGACTTTCCGTTTATTTGTCAATATAGTTACCTTTACGTTTATTGTCAACAATTTGAACGAAACGTATTATAGTTTTAAGGGTTTGTTATCGGCGCTGTACATCACACCTAGACACCGTCATAACACCCACCGGAAATTATACGCATCGTCTGCTGGTGGATGGTAACATCTCTGACCGCGTAGTATGGGTAAAGGGTTTTGATTTCGAGTTTTTTCTAGATTTGTAACCACGCATTTTTTTATTGTATTGTTTTCGAGGTGAACACCGACTATTCGTATGAGCATTAAATTCCATCTTCTGGATGGATGTCATGGATCAGTCATATTGACAACGATGCAAACATTTGGGTCGCTTGGGAAATGTCCAGTCGTGGTCTAGGGATAGTTTGAGATGTTCATTACGTACGCTGAATAGTGGAATAAATGAAAACATCAGAACGGAAATTAGTTCTTGTGCTTCTGGTCGGCTCTGCTACGATTTTTATAGTAAACTGAAATTGTCAAAATTTATGTATACACATTCCTCAAACATCATTTCATTCCGTTCAGTTGGTAGATATTTGTAACAAATGTTCACATGTTGGGTAGTTTAATACTTGTCCATTATAATTCTTATGATGGATACTGGGTACGATTGGCGACTACATTCTTAATTTTTAAATAATCAGTTCTGATTTAATGTTTTTTACATTGGTTGTAGTTGCACGTGTCAAAAATGTCGTCCGAAGCGTCGAGCAAGCAAGGGAAGTCAGCTGCAGAAATAATTCAGCAGATAAATGTTAAAAATGCCAAGCTTCTAGCTTTAACACTAGTAATAGGTTTTATAATATATCATGGAATGCTCCATTTGAGATACGGTAAGCGTTCATTGTGAGAAACGTATTCATTGAATCCGTAACCTAACTCAAGTCATGACATTACAATAGCCACATTTCGGTTCCATAGGAATAGATTCATGCAAGTGGCTTCTGTCAGATGGGCGGTACAAAGGAGATCAAGAGTGGCAACCTTATGGGTGTATGATGCATCATTACAGTCAAATGTAAGGATTTTTCACTTGAATGTAGTGTTTCATTTTCAAGTTAATCGCATAGTAAATAATAAAAAAAACTACGATGTTTCAGTGACACAAGGAGATGTTTGCAGTATCTTGCATTCTTGGGGAAGCACAACCACTTTGTGTTCATTGGTGACTCTCGAATACGTCAACTATACATGGCATTCCTTAACCACTTGGACCCTCATGAAGATACCACTGCCACCGTTCCACCAGATCGACATCGTTCAGACCTGGTGTTTGGTGATTCCAAACTTTGCCTTCGTGTTGAGTTCATTTGGAGCCCGTATGTTTCAAAACACATGATCAATGATTTCCAGAACTGGAAGGTAAGGAAGATATTGTATCACTTGGCACAGTTTTCAGATACTAAATGCAATAAAATTGTACACGTGTATGATGAGATTGACTTAGAAATCGGTTTTCTTAAGCCGATAGATACCTCATTCAATACCCTATGTTCCACGCTTTTCTGTCGCAGGAACTGTGGACTGTATGTTACCTGTGTTGTGAAAGTGCTGTGTACACCTACTTACAGTTCTAACATGTATTCAGACATTAATGGGTTGTACAGTTATCATTCACACAAAGATCTTGTTAATGTGGATAGCTAGTGCGTTCTTTTTCCCATTAATTCTTTTAATCTTTGAATTTTGAAAACCAAAAGTGACAATTCTGAAGAAGTTCTGATGTGCTTGAGAACAGTGCATAAGTTACATTTTTCTAGTCAGGCAGAGTTGTTGACACTAGTACTTGCATTACAGCTTTCAAACATTCATGTACTTATAAGAGATGCAGGATTTAAGACTGTACTTAGTTATATAACCATAATACATGCAACCTGTGTTTTATGCCCTAGTTACATTCCTGAAAAAGTGGGCATAGTCAAAGAGGGGTAAATAAGAAATGGTTTTTCCATCTGAAAGAAAGGATTAGCGTAATATAACACAGCAAACCAAATGGAGTTAAACTGAAACTGAGAGAGCACATATTAAGAAGTGGTGTAAGTTGGCAAGTGACATTAAAATAATCTGCGTAAAAAAATTGGTGTCAAACTGTGGCTAGTGTGTGTGCACTTCTGCATAGTATGAAAGCTGTATTGACAGTCATCATGTAGTCCAATATCCACCACAGTTTGGTACTCACCACCCCAGCATACAGGCAACATCAACAAAGGAAAATCCAGATGTATATATGGCCATGTAAGTGTACTACTGATACAACTTATATTGTAAAAATCATATAGACTACATTTTATAACAACGACCACATAAATATTTTAATTGATAATTTTTAATGAAATTTTATTAATATAGAAATTATGTAACTTTAGAAATGTACAACTTTGGAAATCTCTGAGGATGACACAAATGTATCGAAACATGTAGGAGTGATTATATTATAAATATTAATAAACTAAAAAATTTATGTATATATTGTGCATTTTTGGCTGAAATAAGAACTATATTCAAGATGCATGGTACATACATTAAAAAAAAGTCACTTATGTAGGTTATGTCAGTGAAATGAAATATCAAAGCCTAACCTGCATGGATTCTGAAGTATTCATATGTGAATGAAAGCAAAGTCAGAGGCACCAACTGTGTGGATTACAGATTAGTTTTTTACGTTACTAAAATGGGAGCTGAAACACTAACATACATTGATTAGAAGTTATATTTCTTTTATCATGACACCTGAAACCCAAAATTCTAAGCTTGGAGTAATAAATTGCATTGCTTATTTTGGTCTTTTGTATTTTGAAAAGTATCTTTGCTTCTGTGATGTAAGTTTGTGTGACTGTAATGTTTTGGCAACTTTGTTTATGAACTGGTATTAAACGTTTGTTACGCAAGAGACCTTTAAAGCAGGGAAAAATGTTTCTTTTGTAATGAAACCACAAATTTACAAGTTTGAAGAAACTACAGATTGTTTCTTTTGTACTTAAGTGACCGTTTTCAAGGTACCATGGAGGTGTTAATGAATTTAACCTTGCGTCATTTGCATTTGACCTTGTGTGCCATTCTGGAGTAGAGCACCAGTCGATCTGAATTTGTTTTTTGTGCATTCCATACACAGAGAATACAGGGTAAACGAAAAATGCATGACCAAACATACAGAAGGTGAATCTACACCACAATAAAAGAAAAAATATGAGAGCATAGGCCCTCCGAAGCATGGTTTCTGAGCTATGACCTTCGGAATAAAAAAAAAATGCTGACAGTGTCCACTTGGATCTTCAAGGCGGAACATTGCAGGTCTGAAGAGTGATTGCCTTACCCCTTGGAAAATTCCAAGTCTCATGTGTATCACCTGAAATCCATTCTGCATTTGTTGTTGCAAGTCCTGGATGTCGCTGACTTCTGTAGCATGAAGAGTAGACTTCAGATGTCCCCTGAGATAAAAATCTAAGGGATATAAAATGGAGGAACAGGCAAGCCATATTGTTGGTCCACCTTATTTTATTCACTGTTCTGAAAATACAGCATTTAAGAATTTTTAAACTGCAAGAAGAAAATGTGATAGAACACCATCATGTATGAACCATAAACAAATTCTAGTCTGCAGAGCAATATCTTCCAACAACTTTGGAAGGGTGTTTTGTAGGAAACAGTATTAAACAACCCCAGTCCGTCTGAGGCGGGATGGTTCCTTCAATGTACATCGAAGGAACGGTCCTGCCTCAGACGAATTTCCACAACCACTGAACAACGAATCACCACAGCTCATTACAAGAGGCGATAAGAGATACAAAAAGCCAGAGCCCTCTGCATGTTCTACACAAGAATAGCATAAGACAGCTCCTCATATCTGTAACGTACAGTAATTCCACAAGACATGCCCCTTCTCTGAGACTGCCAGATGTTACTTGTAACACCATAAAGCTTATGCTAACAAGGGACAACTTCAACTTCATCAGAAGCCCACACAGGCCCAAAGTGAACTGTTTTACCATAATCCGTGATCTCTACAACACTCAGCTTTTATTTTACCACTTAAATTTTAAACAATCACATTTGTTTTATGTAATTCAATTATTAGACATATAATGTTTCTATTATTTGTAAGCATAGTTGAGATCCCAAAATGAATGCAGAATTCACTAACTTGATTCCAAAGAAGGCCTGATGATGACCTTATAATGGGTCGAAACATGTAGCCTCCATACAATAAATGATGTGTTTGATGTATACTGTTTTTATCTTTTAATATTTAGACTCTTAACACATTGGGATAACTTCAGTCAAAAAAGGTTATGTGACTATGTGCAGTATACCTATATTATGAGCTGCTTTTAACTGTAGATTTATATGTGCAAAAAATAAATATCAAGGTTGTTTAGGTATGCAGAATTAGACAGGACTGGAAAATATGTAGACTCCAACTGTAGTACATACATCTTTCCCTCTTGTTATACGTAATTGTTGCTTGTCTCTTATAGTTAGATTCTATGGACACTATGGCCTGTTTCACACAATATGGACATCAGAGTTGGTGGTCTGTTGGGAAGATGGTGTGTTCCTTCCCATGGTTTGTTAGGATGTTTTCACACAATACCCTTTTCTAATGGAACATGCATTCTGCACAGTGAACAAGAAACAAAGGGTATAGGATTTCCTGACTAATATGTTCCCAAATTTTGCAGAGGACCTTGTAAAACGACATCATAACTAACTCCAAGAAAGAAGAGGCTTATCTCTGAAATGTAGGGTCATCCTGCTGGTCAGGAAATACAAAGCCTGCTGTGGGACATGAGGGTTCTTTGTGCCATTGGTCTTTTTGCCAGATAAATCCAGTCCATATCCTCAAAACCTATTTGTGTTAAGTTAATTTTAATACTATTATATCTGTGCCCAAATCTTTGAAGTGACTTCTTCACTTGAGGCTTTTCAACCAAGACTGTATGAATTCTTGAGTGCTCTTGTGTCCGTGTGTGTGTGTGCATGTGTGCACGTGTTTGGTTGTAATATGCCCAACCAATCTCATCCTACTGTAGTTTGATCACCTTAACAGTAGAGGATAAAGAGCACAAATTGTGATACTCATTACTCTGCAATTTTTACCAGCTTCCTGTTACTTTCCCTTTCTCTCTGCACCATGCTTTCAAACACACTAAGTCTATATTTTAACCTTAAGGTAATAAACAAAGCCTTACACATGTACAAAACAGGCAAAATATTGCTTTGTGTGTTTTAATGTCTATGTTTTTCGTCAGTATGCAGGAAGACAAATGATTCTGAAATGAATCATATCAAGCATTCTGAATTTAATCTGCTTTTAATTTCACCATGAGTGAAGTCTGGATTTGTTGTATATGCTACAATTTTGTTTGCCCAAAAGAGATAATGGATTTACAGATCTGGAAATGCACAGACATGAAGGTGTTGCAAGAAGGAAGAGCAGTACATGGAGGAAGGTTAGCAAATCATACACATAATGTATTTGCAGATCATTTTATGAATGTGCGCCTTGGGAACTCTCAAGAGAATAGGCTGAAAGGAATACCCCTCACTAATTATTGTAACAATTCTCAAACTCTCATCACATTGACATACAAAGCATACAATTATTGGTAATAATTGTTTCATATTTTGTGATGTTTTTTAATGCAATATTATGTTCATTTCTTGGTGCAGATTATGTCATATTGCAACACATAACTATTGTAAGTTACCTCACACAGGTGTTGCAAGGGTGAAGCAAATTTAAGAGGAGCATGGTAGCTCTGACCATAAATGTAAATAATGTGAATATTCAGTTTATTGTCAAGTAAATAGTGAGATCAGCAGTATTAAATAATTGATAAAATACCAATCCTATTTACATATTATTTTCCTACTAATTATTTATCTCCATTCTGCTCTTGACAGATTTCTGTTATGGCAGTTTTGTCCCAAACTTATGCACGTTCCTGAAACAAATTTATTAGATGCTTAACAGTGACTTCACTGCTGTTACTTAGCTGCTCTTCTGCAAAAGTATTTCACACACTTGTGCTCTCAGTTTAAATGCTAAATATTAGTGCTGTGTGCTGTTTTTATTCTCTTTTTTTTTTTCCTGTTTACATGTGAATTCCAGAATTAGGATATGTCCATTAGAAAAAAATACATTGTGTGTAAGATTATAATTGGTTGTATTGGTTTATTTGAAATGGTCAATTATTGCATTGGTTGAGTGTTGTCTTGTTGTAGTGAACAATCTGTTGATGTAACACTGACAGAAGTTTGTTTTCACAGCATGAATGTAATTGGAAGATGCACATTTGATCTAATATGTTTCTGGGTGGATTTATGGTTTTGATGTCCATTAGATATACTGATTGTGTGAAATGGGCCTTGGCACTACCCATTAAACCTGCAGAGGACTGCTACCTCTCTCATCTAAAATAAAATTTATATTTTGAGCTGACTGTATGAATCTACGTGTTGCTTGACTCTTTCTTTCCCTTCTGCCACTCCAGGTTTCCTCCACAGTAGTCATGGAAGTGCTGATTTTCAGTAAAATAGGGCAAACAAAGTTATTTAGAAAGGTATTGTTTTTGGAATACTCTTCAAATAGTGTACATTGACAGTGTTAAAGCAAGTCAGGTATTATCTGTTGGTGTTCCATGACCTCTGAACCATTAGTGGAAATTTCTGTTTGCTCAGGGTCAGAGTTCTGGCTGAGAGATGATTTGTGAGTGTATGTATGTAGTTGATATTCTTTGTTACACTTGGGTAGTATAAGAACCACATGTACCAAGGCAATGTCCTACCATCTGATTGAATTGATTATGCAGATATTAGACCAGTGTGTGTATATTTATTTTAATGTTAATTTCAGCCCTACAGAACTCAGTTTGGTTGTTGTGGCATATCTTTGGTCTGTCAGCTTGTTGATAGTAACTTCTAGATTGTCTGTTGCAGAATAAGGATGAGCCTCCAAGTATGATTGTGGCAGGAAGTGCTACTTGGTCCATCAAAGACTCAAATGCTTCAGTACATGCTCTACAGGAATACTCTTTGAACCTCACTCGTCTTGTACAGGTGACAAGTGCTGGGATTTTTTCGTATTTGGATTTATGTCAGAAGTGATGAAGATTTATGAAGTGTTTTGTATATTGTCATCTTTTCTTGTGGAGGCATTCGTTTAAAATATGATGTTTTCTTACTTAGTGCTTCCAGCTGAACTGGAAACTGGCTGATCCTTCTCATTATTTTTTATCAATAAGAGCAAGCCATTGCCCTAGTTTTTCTAAGTGTGAATTTGAAAAATCAACCTTTCAGCTGGTGGAGATAATATATCTTTACTTCTAATTCTCAGATACTGACTTTTGTCATGTTTATGTATTTTTTTTAGCCCAAAGTGATGATCTTTGGGGTTCTTACATACACAGTAAAAACCTGGAGTCTTATTAGTAGACTGTATGTGACTGTGGTTTAATATACAACCTTGTGTTCAAGGTGACAGAGGCATATTAATCAATTAAGATTTTATTGCTTGGATAGATGTGTGACATGTGGTATACTTCTTTTGCTGTTTGTTTTGATGTAGCAGTCCAGGAAGGAATCTGTTTGCATAACAATTTATTGATGAAAGAAAGCTCTGTCTTTTGAAAGGAAGATTTGAATTTTCTAAAGTAAATTCTACACTAAAACCAAAACAGCAGCCTTATGTTGATTCCTCTGGTGATGTGTTGTTGTATGTTTAATTGAATATAGTGTGTTATCTGTTATGATAAATAAGTGAACCATTATGTCCATAAATATCCAGAATGCTGGATCATTTTGTAAAAATTTTCTGTGAAAAATATGCAGGTCACTCCACAAGTCACAGCATTTTTTTTGGCCAAAAATGTGACAGTGCAGGAAAAGGAGTGTGTACGATTAGAACCACATGGCATGTACTTGTAAACATTAGCATCGGGTGGTGGTATGTGTACAGGACTGCACATTAATTTTGTGGGCAAAAGTGAGGGTGATCTCATTAGGAAACAGATGTCAAAAAAAGTTGAACTGTTCATATGCGAAGACAGCAGCTTTGTGCAGCAGAAGTGCACCAGAGTTCTGTGTGCAGTGACATGAAGCACTGAATGATTGTGTCTTACCTTGTTAAATGGTTGCAATGTGGGTGCAGGAATTTGGAGGAGTGCCAACTGCTGACATACATTACAGTGAATATTCCATGTGTATTTACACAAAAATATCAGTGGCTGTAAATGAACAGTGCATGGATGAACACAGTTACTGGACTGTGAAGGAATGAGCCAACCATACAAAGATTTGTGGGTCTACAATGCTTTGAATTTTATAATAGGACTGGGTGCTACTAATGGATAGAATGGTGAAATGTGATGTACCTCTATGAATTTCTGGGTAATAGAGTTTTCTGGATCCTCCACTGCCAGATAAACCAATGTTTACTATATATGCCATGCTTTCAAATGCATATTTTCCATTTCCCATATTGCCACACCTTTGGCCCCAAAAAATCTTTGCCATGACTTATGCAATGGCCTTCATATTATATGTCAAAAAATAAATAAATAAACTTAAGAAATCAATATCTTATTTACAAATGTAGTTTTACATATGACAAAATAATATATTTATGTGTACTGTTATGGAATACAGTGTTTTATTTGCATCCAAGCTGAGACAGTCATGTGAATGTGGAGTCAATAGATTTGTTTTGTGTGTGTGTGGGTGTGTCTGTGAGCAATGAAAAGGTTATAACTATAGTTTTTAACATGTGTCTGTTAGATTCTGATACTGCATGTTTCATTGTGTATTAATTACCTCCATCACATCTACCTTGCAACTCCAAATCATCATATATTCCATTGTCATGTTTGCAGGCAATTGATGTTATTTCTGCCAAGAGATCTCATGTGCTGTGGACACTACAAGAACCTGTAAATGCTGAGAAACTGCATCCTGCAAGAGCCGTGATCACTAATGAGCAGATTGACATGTACAATAAGGCAGCTATGGAGGTGATGTTACATAATTATCAGATATCAAATATTGACACAACATAGTAACAATGTTCTTTGTATATATCTTCAAAGATAAAAATCCTAAATACGGTGAAGGCTGTGAGGCTTGGTTATGTTTGGTGCAGATCCTTCAGCACAGCTCAGCTCAGTTGTGGTCAAGCTCTCGACTTGTGGCACAGGGAAATCTGGAGGAGAGTGAGGATGGTATACATCTTGGTCCATTGGCTCTCAAGCATGATACTCAGGTGAGTTATTAGTCCTGCTGTAGCAGTCTTCATCCTGCAAGTGTCAGTGTCCCGAGTCCGTACATAATTCTAGTTAATTTCTGAGTTATAGGTGAAGCTGTATCTCAGAAGTGTTGACAAATAAATGTGGAGCTTTGGTGGAATGATTACTGTTGCAGAAGAACATATGTACTGTAGGTGGAAATAATCACATTTTTTGTTGTTGTTGTTGTTGTTGTTGTGTTGGCCATAATTAATATTTCTTGTGCTGGTGCTGCTCAGTACAGCCATATTAAGAGACATAATGGAGGTCATAGTAAAATGGTTAGCATTCCTGCTTTCTGTTCAGAATGTCCCAAGTTTAATTTTCAGCCCAGTTGCTGACTGTCCTAGTAGACATTGTACATAGTTTTCATGAATTTAATATGTGGGTAAATGCTGGAACAGTACACCAAAGTAAACCATGGTCAAATCTGTTTTATAATCGCTTAGAAATATTTTTACTATTTAATGTCTGTAATTCATTTGACTTGTTGAAAAAACCTGGTCAAATGACAGGTTGCAGAGTCCGACACAAGTCATGTCAAGTCCAGCTAACCCATAATGAATAAGTCTGCACTGTGGTTGCACTGAGGTGGGGGGGATACTGTTCAGGTTTAGCTGTACATTGCTGTGTTGTGTGGGAATACTTGAAACTGGTAAATCAAAATGTAGTTAGAAGCTACTGAGATTTACTGTTCTGTTTACCGTTACCTACAGAGAATTTTATTAGGCACATTCTACTGTGACTGAAATTGTCTTTTCAGATTTTGCTGAACATGTATTGTAATGACCACATGAACTTCAATGATGGCACATGCTGCAGCAGCGCAGAGCCATATACTACACTGCAGGTTGTCACATTTTCTATTCTTGGTGTCAGGTGAGACAGATTTTTGTAGCAATTAGAGCTTAAAAATTTTAACTTTAAGGCTGACACCTGTGCGTTTGTCTGTGTATGTGTGTGTGTGTGTATGTGTCTGTGTGTGTGCATGTGTGTGTGTGTTTGTTTGTGTATGTGTGTGTGCATGTGTATGGTGTGTGTGTGTGTATTTGTGTGTGAGTGTGTGTGTGTGTGCATGTGTGTGGTGTGTGTGTGTAGAGGTAGGTAGGAAGGTATCAGAAGTGTGTAGTCTAGGGGTGTTAGGTGTGAATTGCACACTCAACATAAATTCGTCCCCAACACGTGTTTATAAACACATGATTTAATTGCGTGGGTGAGCTCTTATTTACATGCTGTTCTGTAATGCTTTTGCTCAACTGCAGTGTACCTGCACTCGAGGTGTTAGCTGTGCTGATCTTTCTCAGCACGCTGCATATGTGGTGCAGCTGTGCAGAGTGAGGGGAGACTGTAGACATAGATACCAACAGATGTGCTGCCTCTTGCAAGCACAGCTGGACCAGTTTGCATGGTTGTTGTAGAAGTTTAGAGAGAGTGTCTTGCCACAAAAACTTTATCATTTTTCTTATGCTTTTATTATTTCATTCTGTATTTTACATCTTACTCATATTTGGATAGTATACTGTCTCCACCATTTGCAGTGTTGTTAGACTGAAAATATAACTGTTAAATAACTATTAAATAATCCAATTTATGTTTGCCTGCCATATGGTAAATTAAGAACAGTGAATAATTGTCAACCTACTGCACTATTACCCAATTTGTAACTCATCGTAAAACAGACAGAACAAAATACAATTTTGATCTGTCTATATGAAAAGGTCGCCTGGTTAGCAGGATGTGAAAAAACAAACTTTGTGGTTGGCCCTCTTTACTCTTTTCTGAAATACATGAAGAATGGAATAAATATGGTTTATCAGACTTAAATCATTTGTCAGCTGTGCAACAAAAACATGCAAAATCATAAAATCATGTGCAGTGTTGTCTAACTTCAAAATTATTTGGAAAAGAACAAAGGGTTGACCTGAGAACTATGGTCTTCTGGGTTGTTATGTCATGAGTAGTGGTAATTCCTTACATCTCATCCACTTCACAGTGGATGCCTAAAATCATACAAAAGGTTGACCTGCTCCTCAATGCAAAGATGATGTCACCAGGCATAATGAAGAAGTGGAGAAGAATGGATTAATATTATGTTGGTTTATAGATGCTCTTTGTTATTTAACTAATGAAAAACTTCTGTTACGAGGCCTTGACGAGTCATCCTAAGCTTTAGACACAGAAATTTCCTTGCATTTCTGAATGTGTTGAAAAATTGTGACCTACTTCTTGAAAATCAATGAATTCATACACTGTTATTTAATATCATATACCAATTAGTTGTTATTTAATGAAACTTGTTATTCTAGAATTCATACAACTCTAAAAACTTATGTTAAATACAGAGTAATCATTCTGTTGATGAATAATTATACCAAATTTTTATAGAGGACATCCTGTTGTGTTTAATAATTTACAACGTAAACAGATTGTTTAGTTGCTTAACAACTCAACAATAGTATATTTAGTTATTAGTTTTCTTTATGTTAATGGGTATTAAAAAATAAAAAAATTAATAACGAAATATACTTTTGTTGTGTTGGATGGTAACTATAAACAATTTGTTTACCTTGTAAAATACCCAATTTGTTGGCACTGGTAAATTGAAATTTGTCGAGTACATACTTACTAACTTACTTACTTACTCCATGGTGCAGAGTCCTTCTTGAGAAGCTAAATGGTTTGCAGCTAGTCAAGAAATTCCCCGCATTTCATGGAACCCGAAGGTTCATTACTGTACTCACAAGCATCCGCCACCTGTCCCTATCCTGGGCCAGCCCAATCCAGTCCATATACCCATATCCCATCTCCAGGAGATCCATCCTAATATTATCCACCCATCTATGCCTCGGTCTCCCCAGTGGTCTCTTTCCCTCCAGTTTCCCCACCATGACCCTATACACGCCCCTCTCCTCACCCATCATGCCACATGCCCAGCCAGTCTCATTCTTCTGGAATTTTATCACCCGCACAATGTTGGGTGAGGAGTACAGATCATTTAGCTCCTTGTTATGCACTCTCCTCCATTCCCCCGTTACCTTGTCCCTCCTAGGTCCAAATATTCTCCTCAACACCATATTCTCAAACACCCTCAGCTTCCTCTCCTCCCTCAATGTCAGCGACCAAGTTTCACACCCAT
>Ga0123352_10003939_pt1:2500-21719 | contig 21719 bp, 17 predicted proteins | sample TergutLab28metaG_FD_89700 | JGI IMG/M metagenome (GOLD analysis project Ga0123352, IMG submission 89700) | Labiotermes labralis P1 segment gut microbial communities from Petit-Saut dam, French Guiana - Lab288 P1 | ecosystem: Host-associated > Arthropoda: Insects > Digestive system >...
ATAATATTTCAACGAATTGGGGATGTTCAGTGATGTATAATCTGAAATTTAACAGATGTCTTAGTGGACATACAGATGCATAGTAATTGCCGCAAAATATCGTAAGAACAGTCTACATTAAAGGGATCATGATCACAGTTGTGTTCAAAATGTTGTGACAAAGCTGGATTAATTGGTGTAACTATTTGAGAAGTGTCCAGCATGACAAATAGCACAACGTACCTCACTGTTACGTCATGTGTGTGTTTAATATTTTTCATGGTACTAAAGTAACATAAGTGTGCCTGGAATTGCGAAGTCTTACTGTTATCTCATCTCTTAGTTTTCACATCATGATGTGCGAAAGTATATTTATTGGGTCTTCTTATTCCGCTACGTGCTGAACATTAATAATCGTCGTTATGTCAAGCTTCTGTTTGATTCTTACAGCACTCTTAATTGTGTAAGCGCTTTCGCGAAATTACAAAGCGAATATAAGTTTCTTTCCATTTTCCTGGCGGTCAATCCCTTCTTTAATCCATCTTACCGCAAGGAACTTGGGTCCAGTGGACGGATTTTAATGAAATTATATATTTAAATTTTTAAGTATAATCCGTTCATTGTGTATAATTTGTTTTTTAGACCACCAATTGAACAATATACGTGTATTAGCAGTAAAATTTATTTATTAAATTACTTTACGAAATACACATTACTGTCGATATATTGTGCATTTATTTATCTAAAAGTGTATTTAAATATTTTTGGAATGTCTGTCAAGAAAATTAAATTTCATTACAATCTGACAGTAACGGACACATTACATGATTTTCTATGTATATTTATGATAATATCTTCTTAAGTTCTTTTTGAAATTTGAATTTGCCAGTCAAGTTTCAGAGAAGACCAGGATATAAAATGTATGTTTCTGAAAAATGTGTGTTTGATGCGATAATTGGAATGATATGGTGGGAAGGGGCAGACAGACCAGCAACAACAGTATAATATGGCGCTTGAGCATTTGATGCTCAATAATTATGGCTACAGACAGACAGATTTGAATGCGTATAGTTAAATAATTTTTTTGAGCAAGAAATTTTACTCGAACCATTCTCACTGTTACGTTGTAACATTTCTGTTGTGTTTTTGGCATTTAGCATTTTGTTTGTGCGTGGTGGATGCGTGTGGTTAATTTTACGTCACTGTAACAGGTGTTTAACGTTTGTAATTATGTGTTGTTTTGAATAATATTGTGCATTGCATCAGTAAACTTGTTAGTTGTATGATGTACTGAGAAAAGCAGCATTACTTTTTGTTTCATTTAAGTATTTGTCGCAAGAATTTTTGTTACAAAGCAGACTAATATGCACTGTGGCATATAAACTATAAGTAAATTCTATAACCCGATTATAAAAATGTATGAAATGTGTATTTTTTAATGCAAATTTCTCTCTTTGCCACACAAATTCATACCGTATATCCTTCTAAATTAATTAAACACCACCAATTCAGTTTCGGAATTCACGAATTTAGAAATTGTTGGGGGAAGGATGCTCATTAGGCCGTTCTCAGCTGATGTTACTTTAGCCCATTTTGAGGTACATAAAATTTCCTCGTGGCTTTAGAGTTGTAATCACTGCCGGAACTGATGGAAAATCTTCGAGAGTTGTACCCTGGAAAAGGTGCAGGCCATTTGATCTCAGTACCACAATAAAGTAAATACCGTAGTTGATTATTGTGCAGTACCGATATACCTCCACGCATTCTCTGTGACGGCACTAGATGGAGATATGCAGTTAACTTCAAGTTCAGACGGATAATACCCCGCAGAAGGGACCGCAGGTACATACTGAATTCGGGGCACGGAATAACAACCAGAAAGGACGGATTGGACAAGAGGAATTTCTCTTGCCCGATTATGGGAACCAAACCAGGTTCGTCCAGAGCGCAGGGTGGTTAACATATATATTGAGATTCGTCGAATTCAAACATAATTCCCGTATGTATTTTGGTCTCCATTGCAAGACACAAAGTGAGGAAAAGGAAATATGTGTGTGACATTTAAGTTAATTACTTATAATTCCTAGTTCTGGTACAACAGGTTCCAAACAAGGAATATGTTCAGTTGTCCAGAATGTTTAACATCGCAGAAGGTTGCATTCCATTTCCTACGCCAGGGTCGCTATGCGGAAATTCCTCCCTCTCTGGATGATTCTGCCTATTTGCATTGTTTTTTGTCCCCATTCCACCAGCTGGTTGACATTTACGTCGTTCTCTTTCAGATCCTTCAAATCATCTCTCAGTTTCTCTTTGTCTGGGTGTTTGCTTCGATATCCCACATAAACATTCGCTGCAATCAGATATTCGTCTTTTGTAAGACTGAAAATTCCTTGCTGTAGAATTGTCTAAACTGTGCCTAATAACAATTTCTCATGTTTCTACCGTTTAAACATTTCCCCACAGTTTCCCTCTCCAGTATATGTTCCCTTCCTTTCTTATAGACAATCAATACAAATAATCGCTCTGTTTATACATAGCTTTCGGTAGCATTAAAAATGTTTGGCCTAGCGAATAGCGAAACGCACGGGATTAGGGGAGAAGCGGACACATTTGAACTAGAGGCAATGCTGAACAAATTAAATATGTTGCCTTCAGTAAAAGTTTATGTAACTACTTTTCAATTTCGAGAGTGTTAACCCTGCTCAGCAGTTGACATCCACTTTCCCTCCATTGTAGTGTTTAGTTTGGTTTATGTGAAGTGACATATACTGGATTGTTCACGAAGTAAAGTTTTGTGTTTTAACTTCTAAGCGAATCGTGTCTACATTTTATTGATAGAGGTAAGTTTGATTGTATCATGATAATTACCAATGTGTCCTTTATTTTGTGCTATTGGTGTATCTTCTGTAATTATTCCCCCTTTATTATAACATAAGGCTATGTTTCGTGTTTGCACGTGGGGTAGATTTGAACATTGTTCTAACAGGCACAGGCGAACAATGTTCAGTAGTGGCCCTTTATTTAGCCATGATCTTAATTTTTATTTTGCAGGAAATTATGGGATCTTATAACTTGTTTAGGACAAAGAAACGGTTCGTACATATTTAGATAACGGAAATAATCGTGATTAGCCAGAAGTGATGTTATACAAGGAGCCGCAAGACCTGAGCAGAAAATGAGGCTGTCCTTAAGAGATGCAGCTTCGAGATATGGAATGTCCCATACAGCCCTTCACTACAGAATGTAAATAATTGAAAATATTGCCGTGTTCAATGGGACTAATGCTTGTACTTCATGATACACCAGTTGAGAAATTTTCAATGTAAACAAGAATTTCATGTAAGTGGACTACGTAATTAGATGTTCCAAACGGAATTACGGAATGACATATAAACAATTCAGTCAGCCGGCATACGGTTGTGGCAGAAGACTGCAGAATCAATTTTCCCGTAGTAGGATTAATACCAAGGCTGCAGTGATTGACTCTTTACAGCGCTTTGTGTAAAGACACAAAAGTTTACGCTTCGCAAACACGAAAATACAAGTCTGTCCAGGACCACTGCTTTCAATGAAACAAACGTAATGGAATTCTTAGACAATTACGAGCGTGCACATAAATCTTTGACTTTTATTGCTGTCAGAGTGTATAACATTGAAGGAACAGTACTGTCTACGGCTGTACATTATGCTAAATTTGTTCCTCAGATTGGGAAAAGCACGCTGGTAATTTTTACACCACCTGGAGGCTTGTGGTTGGTAAATAGTCCTCAAAGCAGTTGGATCACAGGACCTCTATTGTTGAAAGTCCTTGAAGTTGCAAGGAAACGTATCAGAATCTACAAAGAAGATAGTATAATTCTCCTAAAGGAAAATCATGAAAGACATTGCACTCTTGATTCCATTCTCTGTGCAAGAGAAAACATGTTCACATTAGTAACATTTCCTCCCCCTCCTCTCATCAATAACAGCCACTGGATGTAGGGGTGATGAGACCATTTAAAGGAAATTTATGCATGCCACAACATGCTGGATGACTGCAAATCCTGGATAAAGTAACGTCAGTCCTTCACCTGACATCATTAAAAAAATGCTGTATATGAAGCGTCTTTTACTGCGAAGAATATAATAGCAGTTTTGCTAAGAATTTTATATGGAAATTCTCGTAACTTGGCTTCAGTGACGAGGATTTTGTCTATCATCTGTTACACCTATGGAAAAAATTCGTAACCAAGACACCCTTGTTCTTTCTGCTAGCAACCCTGTAGTACGAGGAATTTCTGGGAATAGCAAAGATAGCTTTTAACCAGAAGATGTCCGTCCATTCCCAAAATATTAGTCTCGAAGTGGTTCTTGTGCAGTGCAGACGTGTTCTACGGTCGCTCCGTGTATACACTCATTTCGTTTTGTGTACGCTGCCAGTGCTTTCAGTGCTGACGCGTTCCTTGTACCCAGTCACTTTGTTTGGTTACTTCCTTTTGTCGATCTACCTCAACTCAGTCCTTTGCTGTTGAACCCTCAGCTGGTTAACATTTTCTGCTGACTAAATCGACTGCCTTCATATCGGCCACATGTGATGTATCAACCGCGACTGCAGTCGCCACCACACATCGCGCCTTACAAACATTCCGGTTCTGCTGCTTCAACAACGAAGAATAGTTCTTCTATGGCGCTTGGTACCACCGCTTCACCGTCAAAGGTTAGTCCCCATTTGGCCCCCTTACCGTCGCTGCTCCGTTCGCGATCTCCGTCCCCGCCTCTCTCCCAACCTCCTCACCGTCGTGCGCGCTCTATTACGCCCCCACCCCAGTCAAAGGGGACATTTGGCCCTGGACCCGCGACTCCTCCCCACAAGACCTGGCAAAATATCAAGAAAACGAAGTGGACCCATTTGACGCCGGAAACGTCTCAACCGGGAGCTCCGTCCGCATTCACCTCTCGGAAACGGTTAGACGAGCTCTCTCACCTCTCTGAGGATGATATGCGTAGGTCTGACGAAGATCTCCCTACTACGGCGGGTACGGCCCGCGCCCAGCAGCCCCGGGAACACAAGCCGCCTTCCATATATGTGTATGGCGTAACCAATTATCAGGACATGGCTTCCTACCTCACGGCCACTCTTGAGGAGAAGCAATACTACTGCAAAGCGCTTACTGATGAAACGATCAAAATAAATGTTTCCACCTCTGATTCCTACCGTCGGCGGATAAAATGACTCCACGCAGACAACGTCATCCACCATAATTATCAGCCGCGGGGCGAACGAGCTTACACAGTGGTCCTGGGCCACCTCCATCACTCCATCCACCCGGATATCATCAAAGCCGAGCTTGAGGATCTGGGACACAAAGCCCGCAATGTGCTCAACATTCGCCATCGACTGACCAAGGGCCCTCTGCCTCTTTACTTTATGGATCTTGAACCACGCGATAACAACAAGAGAATCTATGACCTCCAATTCTTATGTAACATGAAGATCACCGTCGAAGCGCCACGGAGGAAAACTTCTATCGTACAGTGCACCCGATGCCAATCTTACGAGCATACTAAAACCTATTGTAGCCGTCCGTTTGCCTGTGTTAAATGTGGTAGGGACCATAATACGGCAGAGTGCACCAAAGATCCCGCTCCGCCGGCGACGTGCGCCCTTTGCGGCGGGGCCAATCCAGCGAACTATAAAGGATGTGATGTCTACCGCCGTCTTCAGACAGCTCGGGGCGCTTCCGACCCCCTTCCGCGACCCCCTAATTCTCGTATGCCCACTCCGCACGTCAACAATGGCGAGGCTCGCTACTTTCCTCCCCTACCCCACACTCAACCCCCTGTACCACTCCCCAAAACCCCTTCTACCTTGTATTCCCATGCCGTCGCCCCCGGTCCCCAGGCTGTTGATCTCGGGGCGCAGCTTTCAGCTTTTCTCACCGGGTTCAAGACCTTGTTTAGCCAACTAATGCAACAGACCGGCACTATACTCACCAGGCTCACTGCTATCCTGCCTCGCCTTACCGCATAATGGCTGTCGCCATACGTCTTGCTCTCTGGAACGCCAACGGCCTTTCTTCGCATCGTTTGGAACTCCAGACTTTCCTCGATATGCACAAAATTGATATAGCCTTGATCTCGGAAAAACACTTTACGTCTCGTACGGTGTTCCGTCTTCCCCGCTATACTGTCTTCCACTCAATACACACTGACGACACCGCGCACAGAGAAGCGGCGTTTATAATCCGCAGCTCCCTACGTCACCACGAACACCTCCGATTACAAACTCCAGAACTGCAAGCTATTGCTTCAAACTTGAAGCCCTTCCATGGCCTTTGACGGTGTCTGACGTCTAATGTCCCCCGCGCAACGCTCCTTCCTCTGCCACATATTCCGACTTCTTCCCAATCCTGGGTCCACTGTTCCTGGTTGGCGGCGACTGGAACGCGAAGCATACCACTAGGGGCGCGCAACCTATCACACCCAAAGGACGCACTTTCCGCTCTGCATTCCGTTGATCTCACGGTACCTACTTCAGCACTGGGGAACCGACCTATTGGCCGACGGACCACCACAGGTTACCTGACTTGTTGGACTTCTTCGTCGCCCGAGGTATAGCGGCTAACTATATACGGGTTGAGCCCGTGTTCGAGCTGTCATCCGACCACTCGCCGATCCTTGCCACCGTCGGAGCCCATGTCCTCCCCCGTGTAGTCCCACCCACACTCACTACAAACCATACTGACTGGGACGTATTTCGTGCCTATATTATAACTCACATCGACATTCACTTACGGTTAAGCAACGAAGCGATTTGGACGACGCGACGCATCACTTTACTACCGTCCTTCAGGACGCCGCTTGGCACTCTTCTCCTCCCCCTCGGACGCCTCCGTAGCCGGAACACGCCACTCCCCTCCACATCCGTAAACTCGTTACCGACAAACGCAGGGCCCGCAGCCGGTGGCAACGATCGCGAAACCAGGTTGATCGCGCCATCTACAACCGCCTGAAACGGAACTTACAGGCCGCCTTAAGGGACGCCCGGAACGCCACCTTTACCAGTTCCATTACATCACTCTCGAAGGACGATACTTCCCTCTGGAAGGCTACCAAGGGTTTCAAACAACCTCAGGTCTCTCTACACCCGGTCCGGACATCGAATAGTAGTTGGACTAAGCGAGACGTTGAGAAGACTACGGCTTTTGGGGAACATCTTCGCCAAGTATTTACGCCGCTCTCGTCTTTTCATCCTCACGACATCGTGGTCTCCGATTCCTTAGACGTGTCTGCCCCATGCCCCTCCCTATCACACCATTCCTCCCGCGGAAGTGTCCGCAGCGATTACGCGCCTAAATGTGCGCAAGGCGCCCCGTTATGACGTCATCTCAGGGAAGGTGCTCCAGGAATTACCGCCTGCGGTTGTCGTCCTCCTTACCCGTCTCTACAGCAGTATCCTCCGCCTCTCCTACTATCCGCTCCTGTGGAAATTTGCACAAATTGAAATGGTGCCGAAACCTGGCATACCGGCCCATGACGTGGACTCTTATCGCCCTATCAGCCTTCTCCCCATTCCGTCTAAGGTTTTTTGAGAAACTCCACCTAAAGCGACCTGGGTCCGATGTGGAACTTTCCCACCTCATTCCCAGCTACCAGTTTGGTTTCCGACCCGGCCACTCTCCTATCCAACAGGCGCATTGCGTTGTCAATGAGATCGTGACAAGCCTTGAGGAACGCGCACCGTGCATGGCGGTCTTCCTTGACGTCGCCCAGGCGTTCGAAAAAGTGTGCCATATCGACTTGCTGTATAAACTGAAGGCCTCCCTCCCAGGCCCATACTATCTGCTTCCGCAGTCGTACCTTACCAACCGTTACTTCCAGGTCCGGTATAATGGCATGTGCTCTGACTGTTACGAGGTGATATCCGGTGTCCCCCAGGGCAGTGTTCTTGGCCCCCTGCTCTATTTACTTTTCACCGCCGATCTACCTACGACGGACTACACCCTCATCGCCACTTTTGCGGACGACATGGTGCTCCTGGTGGTGCATCGTGATCCTGCCGTCGCATCCCAGCACCTCGAGAACCACTTAACCCTCCTCCACAACTGGTTCACAGTGTGGAAAATCCGTGTCAACCCGGCGAAGTCTGCACATGTTACCTTCACCACATGACGCGTTACTTGCTCTCCTGTATTTCTGCAAACCATCCCGATCACAGTAAAACAGGACGTTAAGCACCTCGGGTTACATCTCGACCGCGAACTGACCTGGCGGAAAAGCATTCAAACTAAGCGCCAACACCTCGACCTCAAACTACTACGGGCCATGTCCTGGCTTTTAGGTCGTCGCTCCCAACTGTCTCTTCCAAAACCAACTTCTCTTTTACAAATGTATCCTCAAGCCCTTGTGGACATACGGAATGCAGCTGTGGGGCTGTGCGAAGCCCTCGCACACGCAAATCCTTCAACGTCTCAATCCAAAATTCTACGCACACTTGCCAACGCCCCTTGGTATGTCTCCAACCTCCAATTGCATACCGACCTTGGTATACCATTCGTCTCAACGGAGACCTACGGGTCTTCCCTTCTCTACCTCAGCCGGCTGGCTGGGCATCGCAACACCGTGGTTGCTACCCTATCTATGCCCACCAACGTTACCCGGCGGCTAAAGCGCCGATAGCCATCTGATCTTCATAACGTGACCGGCGACTAACTTGAGCCTACAGCCCCGTGGGGCCAGTCGGAATCTCATCGATGGAGGACTAATCCCGCCCGTTGTCTCTTACCTCACATTTGCTTATTGCTCCACTCGGACTAGATTGTAAATTTGCAGTTCTAAATAATAAAAAGAAATTCCCAAAACCTGGACCAAAATGCGACAGAAAATAAAGTAAAAAGTTGAGGTATCGCATTTTAACCAATTCTCCAATAATGGATCGCAGTGAACAAGAAACACTTGGTAGGACAGCTATAAAGAAGAATTATTGCAAAATGGCTAAACTCTATAGGTAACAGCAGAAAAATTCTACAAAAAATACATTTCTTCTTATAGTGAATTTACAAACAGAAAATAGACGATTTATTAGAAAATCCTGGGACAAGTAAAGATCAAGAAATATCTGCAGATGATTCTGTTTTGATTTAGTTTTTTACTCAGACAACCAAGATGCTCTACGCTGCGAAATTTGAACGAAGGAATTTTTAACATATAAAGTGAAGGTAATGCGGAGACATGATGAGACATAGCAGTTTGCCTTTTCTGATAAAGGTAACAAATTAAAATAGAAAAGAATGCAATGAGGCGAATCTTCTTTGACCGATTTCTTAGAGTGTTATTGCATGCGTTACAGCACTGAAAGAATTATGAAGACGGAAAAAGAGTGTGCTTTTCTGCACTTTAATTTACATTCACATATTTATATCAATAAATTAATTTGTGTTCAAATGTACCCAATTGCTATTCAAATATACGGCAAGCATGAGGCACATTTTTACATGGCGCAACGTCAGAGATAAATATTAAATTACTTAAACATGTGTTAATTTTTGTTATTTAATCATAACTCATGTATGCTAAATAATATGCCCTTTCCGCATCATACCACTTGTATTGAACAAAATGTGTTTCAGAGGCTTGAGAAAATATTTTCTAAATTTCTTTCAAAGGCGCCCCCGTATTGATGTGAAAAGCAATAAGGCTTATATTTATCTAACCAGCATGCAAAGCGCTTGCACCATGTTTTATTATCATATGTTCAGTATCAAAATTAACTCATAAATGAAATAATAGTCAGAAAAGAAATATTTAAATATAAATTATCTTTAATGATTTTGTCTACAAATTGTTCGGAAAAGTTTTAAGAAGATTTCCTCGCAAAGTTTTAATGTACATACGCCAGTCTTTATATACAGTACCCATTACACTTGCCAGAATTTAGCAAAACATGAAATTTCTCTACATTTTTGTAAAGTTCTAAAATACCATTTTTTTTAAATCCGTGAAGTGGAATCCGAGTTGTTCGATGTGGTCGGCCGAATGGACTGACAGCCATCACGAACCAACAACTCGCTTTTCGGAAATATGCGAAGTACCTGATATAGTTCATTTTGTTATTTATATAAAACATTCACAAGGCACGGACTTACGTTCTGTGGAACTGAAGGAACAGTGCTTGACAACGAGGTAACGGTCGTAGTCAATTGCTGTGATGAAGAACTGCCAACTCCACATTGCTGAAAATGTGACGTAAATGACTGTTGTTTTATAGGTAAATTCGCTAGTATTTAAACTTCCGGATTAGGTTTTGTGAGTCTGGAGTATTTTGGAATCTATTGACCTACACTTTACCAAATTCAGCGGTACCACACTGTGAACATAATTACGGTACGATAATTTTGGTTGTTTGGTTAATAAGGAAATGTTTGATAAAAGTTGCCTTCGTGAATTTGGTGAATTGGGAAGAGTGAAAGGGGTTGTTAAATATTTATTTAGATATTCACCTGAAACATTGAACGCAAATTTTGTACAACCACTTATCTATTAACTCGTTTGGTGCATAATGTAAGTGGAGAGAGAAAATAATAAACATTTAACCCAGGGTAAAACGTTACTAAAAAATGGATCCCAAAATGTTGTATTCTTAAAAATGCATTGAAATGAACAAAAATAAATGATGACAATGAGCAGAGATTGTTTAATATTCTGTGCCACAGCACTAATATTAAAAAAATACACAAATTTCTTCTCTTCTCTTCTATTCTATTTCTCTTCAGTTTTCTTGTACCACAAATCCGTCTACAGATTTATGTTACACGCATACACAATTCAACGCCCCTTCAACCCCTCCCCTGCCGTTATATACGTACTGTCCATATCCCAATTCGTAATTTGTTAAACCCCACGATATGGAGTAAATAACGCTGTTAGGATAAGCATAGTCACCAACCTGGTCACACGTGTGACACAATTTCAGAGGTCGTCCGGACAGTATCCTCTTCAATATCTGGATTGGGTTAAACGTATTATAAAGAAAAATATTGTGAAATATTGAATGGATATGAGACATTTTATTTAATGTTGTTTCATGGACCAAGGATGTCTGAAAATATCTCATTGTCCCGTACCGTTCCAGTTTCTTGTATTGGCTCACAGCGTAAGTTGAATTTGTATGCTGTTGAACAAAAGAAGTGTAGATTTAGACACAAATGTTTATATGTAAAAATCGAAACAGCCAGGATTTTAAGATTTCACTCATTGTGTCTGACCGTCTTGAAAAGACGAGAATTAATGATAGTGTTAAAATGAACACAAAAGGATATTTGTTCCCTTCACAATACGTGTGACAGCACGTGTAAATGTTGAGTGTCAGCTGTTGTTTTAAATCTAATAATTTTCCAATATTTAAAAATATATAACTTTCCTTTTTTGTTTCTTTATCAATATAATTAAAACATTTGCTTAAGCATTATGTGCGGAGAAAGAGATGAATTTAGACAGTTTGAATTTTATGTATTCAATTATTCTGTTTTTGAAATACGAAAGACAGCATTAGAAGAAATAAAAATTAAAACAAAATACAAATATTTTACTTGATGGCAGCCCAAAGGATTTGTGTCACAGTGTGAAAACCTTAGTGAATTTGATAAGACATACAACGAGCATTAAATTTTTATGCCTGGCTTACATGAAACATGGACACTGTTCACAGCGGTACACTGTCAGTCACGTATTTATGCATAAAAATTTCTTTAGACAACAGATATTTTTTTATAATTTATGTTACACACTGGGAATTAGTTTTCACTTTAGATGTTCTAACTTAATGCTCTAATTGTCATGTGATCTTTTAATTTTTATATATACCACATTTGAATTCTACTTTTAACTACATCATAAAGCTCATAAATTTCGTACAGAAAAATGAAGGGTCATTTTGCCTACATTTATTTTTCTGGTTTAGTAGTGGGATTTCTTTTGTTGGATCTCAGTGTTTGTGCCTGCTTTGGAGAACTATTAAAGACATTGGTGTTATGAAATAATACGGGAGTTTAGCTTTGAATTTAGATGTGCAAGTGTCAAAATCACTTATTTTATTATAAAATTACATTTCAAAGTATTTCTTTTCTACCAAACGTTCTTAGAGTCGGTAAATTAAAGACCGAAAAGTCTGTGACTTTTCCCTATCAAGAGAATGCATGGCCAATTATAAGCTGAAGAAAATTGGGTAAATTAATATTATTAATTACAAACAGGTTGCCATATTGCGCCACATCAATTTTTACCCACACATCTCTGTGAAAAGCAATTCCGTCTTACACATTAAGTCTATTTATTACCTTAAAATTGCAGTCCAGAAAGAGTGGATATTATTAACCTGCCTGATAACAAATTCTTTTACGGTGAGTAATCTCGTGTTTCCCTCATGAATTCCATAGTTGAGAACAAGTCAAGCAAGTTTGTTATCAATATCGTTGGAGGGTTGCAAGAACACGTACCAAGTTCGAGGACCTGAAAACTGTAAGAACACGAAAGTTGTGACCTACTGCTAGTGAGTGGAATGTAGCTTGTGTGATATTGACTGAAATATCTTCCAAATAATTCGTCATGCATTTTGCATAATACGTGTATCACTAACCCAGAACAAATAGCAAGAAACCTTAGGAGAGCGATTGAAAAATGAAACAACAGATTAGAAGCAGAATTTGTCTTAACATAATAAGAAATAATATCTGTGCACGAGCTTTGAAATTATAATAAGGTAAAGTAGAGAATGACTTCAAAACGACGATCAGACCTGTGTTTGACTTTAGCGAATGAGACGCGTGGGAGAACAGCCGATTTATGTTGAAATGTGAGTCCAATGTGTTCACTCTGTAAAGGGAAAGGTAAAGTCAAACAGAATTTATATATCCTTTTTTTATAAGTTGCAAGAAATAAAAACAAAATTACCCTGATTGCCCGATCATATTTATAAAGTCACTTATAGGACTTAATATTCCGTGTCGTTTAATCGGAAGTTGATTCAATAGTATCGCGTAATTTCATGGTGAACAGCGAGGAATTATTTAGTACCAAAAACGTCCATCGCATTAGACGACGTTTCGCATAAACCAATGTGGATTTAACGGGGTTAGAATATATTAGGATACATCTCATATAAAAAAGTGGTATTTTTATTGCACACAGAAAAAGAAAATTTGGAAAAATAGATGACACCAGATACGATATATATAATTTTGAAAAAATTGTAACCGATATATGGAACTCAAGTCCTTTATTAGGTGTCAAAATTGTACATTTGGTAGATACGTCAGATTTGTTAAAATTAGTAACTAATTTATAAGGAAAGAAAATTGTAAGCAGCTTATAGGGACAGGTTATGGCGGGTATAGTGAGCTGGCAGGTCGCCGTTTGTCACCGTCAAATTGATGGCCTATGGAAATTTCTGGAACAAATGACAATTGATTTTCAAAATTTCTGGACATCTTAAATCTTGCCAGGAAATTTTAAAATATAGTCACGCTTGCACATTAAAAGAAATCAGTAAGACGCTTGGAGTTCACATGGGTTACGGTAATGGAAACAACGTTACAAAAATCATAGCCAATGGAGTTAATGTATTAAAAATTTTGAATTTAGACCTGTTACGAATCGGATAATATAAGAATATTTATTGGTGAATAAATTTGAAGCTGTAAGATTTTCGAAAAGCTAAAGCAACCAAGTGTCCCCCTCACTGTTGCAGGCACTTCACACATCAAGTGGCTATCTGGATTAATTTTATGCACACTGTACTCATCATCTCAAGGAGCGTGAGTTAGATTGTAATAAATTAGAGGTTTTAGTAACTAAATGTAGTGACCTCATAATAAATGATATGAGAGACTGCCGGAATGATGTTCAGAATGGCTGCTGTTCAGCATGAAAATTCAATTAATTTATATCAGATTAAGAAGCAAGTGTGTCTGCCAAAGGATGTTTGTGTTTGTACTTTGACTTGTTGTCAATGCTTTCCGTAAGAATTTTCAGACTATTTTTAGGATAGTCAGAAAAATACTGATAAGTGACTGTTAGCTCTATCTTGTTTGTCCACCTCTCTTTCTGTCCGTCCGCAATCAACACATTCTTTCTCAAAGGATGGATTTATTTTAAATTTTATTTTTGTTCTTTAGAAATAGAAATAGAAATTGTGTCCAAACACTGCAACAATAAATCTTTCCTTACATTAGGCCCAATCCACTTTTATGATTATATCTCGTCGAAATATTTTTATAAATTTAAAATTCCCGACATTTTCTGGAAATATTCAAAATATAATTTATATTCAGTAACATATTTTAATATAATACTTAATGATAAACCTGAGCTGTGTTGCGGTATGACGTACGAGGTGTGTTCAATAATTTATCTACCTGAGTAAGAAAGAAATAAAATATTTAAAAAAAAAATTTTAACTGCTGTTCAAACCAGGTCGTGACTGTCTCCTTGACTTCTTCACCGCTTAGAAATCGTCTACCCCGAAGAAATTTTTTATAACTCGGAATAGAAAATAATCCGAGGGAGCTAGATCTGGAGTGTAGGGGGGGTGATTTAGCTGTTGAAACCGATATTGCCGAATGACAGCTTGAGATTTTGCAGACAGGTGCAATGGCGCGTTTTCATGAAGGAGCAGCACATCTGCTGAGAGCTTTCCTCGCATTTTCTCTTTGATGGCCTCTCGCAAAGTGGTAATTGTGTTAGCATAGGTCTGTCCAGTTATGGTAGTCTTCTGTGGCATAAATTCTAAAAGTAGAAGTCCTCTCACATCCCACGAAACAGATTCCATGTCTTTGCCAGCAGATGTTTCAACCCTAAATATTTAGGAGTGGGGGAAGGCTTGTGCTTCCACTGCATAGACTCCATTTTGGACTCAGGATATCTGTGATATACCCAATTCTCGTCTCCTGTCAACAAACGTTGAAAAAATGTTCCGGATCCTCAGTGAACAGTTCCAATTTTTCTTGACAGCACTGGCATCGAGTGTCCTTCTGAAAAGGACTCAGCATTCTTGGGATCCATCTTGCACTGACCTTGGACATGTCCAGGTTTTATAAATAATGTTCCAAACTGCTCCTGCTGAGATGCCTGCATCTTCCGCTAATCTGGACTCCTTCATTCGCCTATCTGCCAAAATCAAACTTTCCAATTTCTGGCACATTTCTTCAGAAGTCTCTTCCACAGGACGCCCAGGTTGAGGGTCATCTTCAATCGATTCTCTTCCCCACTGACATTGCTTACTCCAAAATTTCACTTTGTAGTAAGAAGGGGCAGACTCTCCATAAACTGCCACCACTCATTCAAGTATCTCCTTTGGCTTCTTACCTTGCTTAGTAAGAAATTTTATAACTGATCTTTGCTCCAAATCGAGCATTTTCTTAGAAACCTCAAACACAGGTTCACTTGACATGCTGTCACTGTGACAGAATCGCACTAAGCTGTGGCTGCATATGTGACACTTCAAGACATGTCCCAACATGCACAGACTTGTTTCAATCCGATCATTGCCTTCTTTCCTGATTAGGTAGATAAATAATTAAACACCCCTCGTAGGGAAGAATGAGGATAAACACTGATAGTATTTAATACGTATAGTTTATAATTGTTTAGTTCCGTCTGGTCTCATAAAATGATTCACGGCATCACATACAGCAACTGAGAAAGTACGAAACGATCTTCTTATCATTGGGATCAATTTTGCCAAATTGCACATCCAAGTTTTTGAAAAGTACTCTAAATCTTGTTAAGGAAATACGTTTTTCGTTTTTCCAAACCGATAAAATCAACTATTTTTTTTGTGAATGTCGATCTATTGATATGGAATTATCGTAACAACTGAGTAATGACGAACTGCGTCGGCAATAGTGAAGGTCACCAGGAACTAATTCACAGCTTTCAAAACTTCAGGAAAGACGGACACACAGAGAGACTGGCAGACAAAAAAGTTATCAAGAACACTGAGTAAGAAAACCGCACTTTTATTTATTTGTCACGCACTGTGTTTTCCATTTCTTTCACTTATTGATGCACTATACAGCAGTCTATCAGCAACAAGATACCGGGCATGGGGCGCACCAATACTCCTCTACAGTAATATCGTTTCACTTTCGTGAGTGAAATTTTCCAGTGATTGGCCTTGGAAAATTAGTCCCGTTCAGCACCGAGGTTAAGGGAAAAGTATAGGAATACTTCTACTTCCTTTCTGGACTATTATGACCCTTTGTAGTTCTAACCTTACCTTTCCAGATAGAAGAATTAGATGCAGTTTAGTGCAATATATCCTCTTTCCAGAACTTGACCGTTCTTCTGTTACAAACTACAGTAGATGAAGTTGTTAAGAAAGTGTGTGCTGAAAAGTACTGACAGGGTTGAACCGAAGTACAGAGGCACAAACCTATTACAGTGCCACATTTTGTTCACCACATATCCCAGTTGGAATGTCCTCGAACCGAAATACAGTCCTTCAACTTCAGGGGACGGATATTTTCACCTTGAGCCATGTAAAGACCACTTTAGAAGTGAAAGTACATTGATTTCTATAAGCATACAGCTCGTTCCGCGCAGTAAACACTGTACCTATTTTATAATAACGGATACAAAAATGTTCTACAAAGAAACATTTTATTTTGTTCTGAGAACCACCGGTTGTCAACCCAATTGCAGTTAACAAATATATCAGTATCAATATGAAACATACAATTACGCTGTAATTCCCTATTTTAATTTTGTAGACGTATAAAATTTTAGATAATAAATTTCAAATTTTCACGACTGTTTCCCCACAGAAAGGACCACCGGTGCGCACTGAATTCGAGGCATGTCGTGATAGACGTAATGGACGGATTGGACAAGTGAAAGGTCTCTTGGAAAATTACTGGAACCGAAACCCGTTCGTACAAACCATAGGTTAGTCACCATATACACTGAAGTTTTAGATTTTAGGCAAAATTCGCGTATATTTAAACCTTATTCCAATGCTCAAAGTGAGGAAGAGCAAAGAGTAGTGTGATATTTAAATCAGTTGCATAAAATTTATAGTTCTGGCACAACATATTGATTACAAGTTATATATTTAGTTTTACAAAATGTCTAAATTCGCAGAAGTGTGCTTCCTATTTCCTGCGCGAATGTCTATTAGCGGACTTCCTCATAATATAGTTGGTTCTGCTAGTGGCATTGTTCTGCTCTGAATTGCACTAATTGGCTGATATCTACATTTATCTCTCGCAACTCCATCAGCACAAATTTCAATGTCGTTATGTCAGGGTGTTTGCTTCGGTCCAACACATAAACAGACTCTTGAATCAGATAATCGGCGGTTGTAAGGTTTAAAATTCCTTAATATGAAATACACTTAACTGGGACTAATGTCATGTTCTCATGTTTATACCGTCTCCGCATCTTCCCCCAGTTCCCCACCTACCCCAGTATATTTTCCTATATACATTTCCTCTCTCATACACATTCAGTACAAAAATAATCTGTGTCTATGTACAGCTTTCGGTATCGGCAAAAACTGTTTGATGTGGACCTTAGCGGAATGCACAGGAATACGTTGGAACGCAGAATTATTGATTTTGTTTTCCTAAATTTGTGCTGTAGATTATTTGAATAGTTCAGTTGGTTTGAATGAAATATATTTTGTTAAACCTATGTGCGTTTGTACATTCCGTGTGTACATGTAAAGGTTAATGTAGATCATCAACACAATTAGCAAAGAGAAACAAAACGAGAGGGATAATGTACGTTTATTGGACGTGGAAAGACTATTTCTCCTGGCTATTTTATGTACCACAGGTTAGTGATATTAGGCAAACAAAAATACACACAGCAGAACCACTACTGCCTGAGTCAAGGCCATTTGAGTTGAGTTGGTTATTGAAGATACAAAAAGGCACATAACACCAGGTTTTGATGAAATAGCATCGGAATTGCTTAAGGTATGGGGACGAAAATTTCCAACGAAACTCATAATCTTATTATTTCTATTTGAAATAAGAAGGATTGCCTGAGGAGTGGAAGGAGTCCATAATTGTGCCTGTCTATAAGAAGCATAATGAAACAGAATGTAGTAATTATAGGAGCACATATTTCTTACCAACCACGCACAAAATTTTATCCGACATCCTGCTGTCGAGGATAATTCCTTATGTACAGGATATTTTGGGGGATCAACAATGAAGCTTTCGACGCAACAGGTCACTTATTGAATATGAATTCTGCATTTGTCCAATAATTGAGTAAAGATGGGAGTTCAACGAATCAGTGCATTGAGCTCCTTGTACACTTCAAGAAAACGTATGATTCATTTGGGGGGGGGGGTTTATATTATATTCTCATTGAGTTTGATTTCACGATGAAACTGGTAAATCTATTAAAAATATGTCTTAATGCAACATATAGAAAATTTCGTGTAGGAAACAATTTGTCCCACATGTTTCTTATAAGGAATGGTTTGAGAAAGGGATGCTTTATCACAACTTCGTTTCATCTTTGCTTTAGAGTACACAATTCTGAAAGTTCAGGTGATCCAGAATGATTTGAAATTAAACGGTGTATATCAGCTAATGTTTAATGCTGAGTATTTAATACTTTGCGCTGAAGTGAACATACTGTAAGGAAAGTTTATTTTTGTTCCTAAATTGTTTGGATGTTGATAAATCTAAACACATGGTCATGTCTAGAGTTCAGAATGCAGGACGAAGTCCAGTTTCGAGATTGATAATATTTTTTGAAAGGGTAGACTAGTTAAAATATTTAGGAACAAATTCGACAAATCAAAATTCTGTTCAGGAAGAAATTAAGAGCAGTTTGAAGTCAGATAATACGAATACTTGGTATAATTCTGTGCAGAATTTTTGTCTTCGTTTTTGCTATCAAACAATTTAAATATTAAGATATACAGAAGTAAAATTTTGCCTGTTTCTTCATATGGTTTTGAAACATGGTCGCTGATATTTGGTAGGAACGTCGGCTGAGGGTGTTTGATAGGTTGTTGAGAAGAATATTTGGGTCTAAGTGGAACGATATAACAAGGTATCGGAGAAAGCTACATAATGAGGAACTTAATGATCTGTACTCCTCACACAATATTGTTTGAGTGAAAAAAACTAGAAGAATTAGGTAGGGTGTGTCATGTAGCGCGTATAGGAGAAAGGAGAGTTGTATGTAGGGTTTGTGTGGGGAAACCTGAGGGAAAGATCCCAATTGGGGACCCAGACATAGA
>Ga0123352_10003941_pt1 | contig 21714 bp, 6 predicted proteins | sample TergutLab28metaG_FD_89700 | JGI IMG/M metagenome (GOLD analysis project Ga0123352, IMG submission 89700) | Labiotermes labralis P1 segment gut microbial communities from Petit-Saut dam, French Guiana - Lab288 P1 | ecosystem: Host-associated > Arthropoda: Insects > Digestive system > Gut ...
GCTTGTGAGTGCGGTAATGAACCTTCGGGTTCCGTGAAATGCGGGGAATTTCTTGACTAGCTGCAAACCAGTTAGCTTCTCAAGAAGGACTCTGCACCATGGAGTAAGTAAGTAAGTAATAATGTGCACCATCCCAGTAGCCGCGCGGTCTTACGCTTGGGTCTGCGGACGCTCTCTTGCTGGGATTGCGGGTTCGAATTCCGCCGCGTACATGGATGTCTGTCTGTTGTGAGTATTGTGTGTTGTCGGGTAGAGGTCCCTTCGTCGGGCTGATCACTCGTCCAGAGGAGTCCTACCAAGTGTAATGTACCCGAGTGTGAATGTGAAGCCTTGAAAATGAGGAGGCTTTGGGGGAAAATAGTTTGCACCGTGAAGGGGAAAGCGTTAATCGCATAACGGTGAGATTGCCAAGGAGGTGAAGATTTTAAGACTGCGGATTCTGGCTTATATCATTTCCGCCTTGCAGATGGCGGTAACAGTTTCCTCCGAAACACTAATAGAATAAAGTTTTCCTTGTGCATACCATGAAGGCATATGTGGATGGGAGTTTAGTTTCACTCCTCCTTAACCGCAGCATAAGATCGAACCATGTAATCAGCTTCACGCTTTGGCCGTTTCACCTCTGGGTAAATAGGCCCCCATAACTACTTAGTAGTGAGCTGGTTAGGTTCCAGATTCCGTCGGGACGCCTTGGTGAATAGGATGTTTCTTTCCTCTGCCGTGTTTCAAACCACATTTCCTCGGTTTTGGAGCTTGTAGGCTATTCTTTATACTTCCGACAAAAGGCCGTACGAGAATCTTCTCTCACCTGTTTCGTCTACGAATTTTCGTTAACTTCTTTCTGTTCATTGAAGTTGTTCCTTTAAAGTTTACGCTTAATCTTGTGTATGTGCATAGGAAGATGCAGGGCACACATACACACATTAGGCTTTATCTGACATGTGAACAACCAGCTTCACATTGTATCCATATTTGCCTATACTGCAGGCATTAGTAGTTTGGGGAGACAGCAGATGCATTCTGGGCCTCATAATTAATGTATTTAATGAGTGAGTCCTACAGGCTTCCTGGCTTTGATTGAATAATCACAGAAGCCCGACTGTTTGACCGGATAAGCATCATGTATTCAACTATGAGTTACATACTTGATATTCTGTCAGATCACTATTCGGCTTTTTGTTGGCTTAGCTTCAAACCATTGGGTACCCAAAGTAACTGATTAACTGGCCAAATTTCTAAGTTGCGACCTTTCGCTTTGGTATAGAACACATTGGTTCGGTACGTCTAATACTACTTGAATACTACACTGAATGAGTTACTCCTTCCATCCTGACAGTTTACTACCCCAGAAGCCATCTCGGTGTTATAAATCCGGCTCCTTTGTCTTAAATGTAGCCATTTTCTAAGATGTTTCCTCGCCAATAGTTTTCATGTGAACTCTGCAAACGCCCCACAACTCAACCTGCCCCCACTGATCGTCCGTCGTTGCACCCGACTAATTTGCAGCTCCTCTTTGTTTGTTCGTTAATTCTCAGCGGGGACACGGCCGTAATCCCAGGGTCTTTGCAGAAGGATGGGGGTGGTGGTGATCTCGTCTGTCGCCGATGACGTAATATTTACATGCACGCACAGACACATTCCACTTCCAAGGAAACGGAAAACCACCGGTTCATTAAAATCTCTAAGCTACCTAATAATTATTAATCTTTGTATTGCTTGGTTCTGCATGTCTTGGTACTGAAAACACCAGCATTTGTGACCGATGGAGCGGATCAAGTAGCTCGTATGAAGGAGGGCGTATACAGAGTTTTGTAGAGAAACCTGAATAAAAGAGACCACTTACAACGCCTAGGCCAAGATGGGGAGTAGTATTAAAATGGATATTCAGAAAGTTGAATAGGGGAATGGGCTGGATTGATATGGCTCGGAAAAGGGACAGATGAATTGCTCTCGTGAACATGGCAATGAACGACCGGTTTCATAAAATGTGCGGAATTCTTGATTAGCTGAGGACCTTTTAGCTTTTCAGGAAGGACTCTGCTCCATGGACTTAGTTTAGGCACTTAGTAAGTTAGTTATTTAGATGGTGGCCAAATAAGCTTCACCGAACGTGGTTAAAAGCGTCAAACTCTTCGGCTTGCTCTTTTAGTTTCTCTAATGCTATAGATCCCCGAGATGAGTGACTCACTTTATCAGTTCGCTTTCCCTTGCCAGTTTTCTACCAGTAAGAACGGTGAACCATGGTGAGGGAAGGCATAACCAGCCGCCTACCTTGTTCAGCTAGACTCCCGAATATTCTTCGACCATTTAAATAAGCGTATTTTGGACTACATTAATTTAATCTGGGAGGTATTAATTGACCTTCCTAGACTACACCTTCCATTATATAACCAGACGTGCAGCCAAATTTCCGGGTATGCCCAAGTCTCAAAACATTCCGTCCTGGGAATCGAGCCGAGGATTGTGGATTAAGATTTTTGTAACAGTCTCATCTTGAAACTAACTGAGTTTGTTTATCTTGTCAACTAATTTTGAAATATTTTCAAGTCATAATTGTTAGAGGTCTTTATATTCGTCTATTCCAGGGTATCCACCGGTTCAGACGGTATAAATATAATATTCTATCCATGTTCAAAGTGCGTTATCGAGCTCTTTAACATATTTACTTCAAAGCTATCTGTGCTGGCCTTCAAAAGAATGAATGTACGTTTTACGACACCTAATCATCACTCCCATCCCCTTGGAAACAAATTAAAACCTTTAGTATCAATATACCAGATTTATGTCACTCAGTTTCGACCCTCCTGATTCTCTTGTACTTTAAATGTAGCTCCTGTAACAAACAAGCAAACACACTACCTGCCCAATTACTACGTGCCGCTTAGTGTTTTAGAAGCCTGAAGACGCGCACACACACTAAATTTCTTGCTTTGTATAGAACCGCTGATCCATTACGGTGCCTTCACCAAGTCCTTTCGCCTAGCCACATTAATTCACTCCACACTATCCCATCCTCTTTCTTTCCTGGTAATTTTAATATAGGGTCTACTTGTACCTATTCCTGCGTCTTTCAATAGGTGTCCTGTCTTAGGAGGGGGTGGGTACGTCAATACACAACTGTCTCTTTATCCTATTTATTAGGCTGACGACATGTTTCGGCCACTGTGGGCTATCCTCAGGTCACAAAAATATATAATGAGGAGAAAATATACAGTATAAGAAAATTAGTTGTTGTGCATGTTTTGAGCTTTCAACGAGATCTCATTCTCTTGCGGTATGTATAAAGTGCCTTGAGTTTAAAATACGTATGTATGTTGTCCTGTCTTATATGTGTTGTGAGGTTGCAGGCAAAGTTTCGAATCTTTTGTTCGACGAAACTTTCGTAATTGCGCTCCGAAGTAGAAAAAAGATGAACATATAGGAACTTCTTTCCTTCAGTATACTCGGTTCCATTCAAGCATGTCATGTTGGCCAGTGTACGAAGTTGACACAGCGTGTGGTAAATCCACAGGGTTCGTTTTGTCGGGAAAGATGAAGTAAGAAGTTTGTGGCCGCCCTCCCACTCCTGTCATTCTTTCCATTTAATGTCAGCCCTGATAGACGGGCATTGTTGCCGGATTATGAGACCCCTTTAATGATGTTTATGCCTCAGTATAGGAATTCGTGTGATTTATATCCGGATATGGTCAGTTTGACAGTTAAAGTCATAGCGGTACAGCCTAAATGATTGTCCGTTTTGCTTTTTCACAATTCTCTATCAACCCGACGTTAATCATCTAGAGAGCCGGGTGGATGTGAGGCTACAGCCGATTACCATAAGCTGTCATTACGAAATTAAGATGAGTGTCTTCTGGGACTGAAGTGAGACAAGGTGATCAGCAAATTGTACACGGATCAAAGTGTTAAAATAGGACTTGCTCAAGGAGATACACAAAGTGTGAACATTGGAAGAGTAGATAGACAAGGATGCGGTTTGTCACTGATTCTTTTTAACTTGTACAGGTTTCGATACTTTAAAATATGAGGAAAAGTAGCTCGCACTGTGAAATATGCAGATTACGTTGTGCTACTGGCCAAGGAGGAGCACGCGGTGCGCATTTAGTTGAGGCACTGCGCTACAAACCGGAAGATCTCGGGTTTGATTCCCGATGGTGTCGTTGGAATTTTTCATTGATGTAATCCCTCCGGCCGCACTATGGCTCTGGGGTCGACTCAGCCTCTAAAAGAAATGAGTACCAGGAGTATTTTCTGGGGGGGGGGGTAAAGGCGGCCGGTGCCTAGGGCTGACAGCCTTACCACCATCATATGCCGATAGTCTTGAAATCTGGGAGCCTCAAACTCCTGGAACCCTCAGGGCCTGTCCAGGCATGTAATGGGATTGCTTTTTTTTACTGGCTAAGGAAGAAACGCTGCTACAGGGCGTGATTGGTAGACTAATTGAAATTGTTAGATGCTATGGAATGGAAATGAATGTGGACAAAACTAAGGTAATGAGAATCTCAGGGCAACCATGACCAATACAGACAGATCAAAAACATGCACGATTTCAGGCATCCGCCGCCGTGTAACATCTTCGCTCTTTTGGGATGTTACGCATCGTAGATTGTGGTGGTTACCGAGGTTTCGGGACAACCTAAGGATCCAATCTTTAGGGGTCAAGCAGACCAAAAGTCCTTGACCCTTGAAGATGGAACCGATAGATTGTCCCGAAACGTCAGTAAAGGTACCAATCTACGCTTCGTGACATCCAAGAAAAGCGAGCATCGCAGAGCAAAAACACTTGAGAATGTAAATTGTTTCGATTATTTGGGTAGCGTAATAACAAACGATGAAAGATGTACACGCGAAATTAAAACCAGAATTGCCCTGGTAAAAGCAGCATTCAACAGGAAGAAGACTTATTTCAACAGCAAGCTGGAATTCATTTTAAGAAATAAGCTAGTGAAACGCTACATGTGGAGCCTAGCTTTGTGTGGTGCTGAAACTTAACACTTCGGCAAGCAGGACAGAAGTAAGCTGAAAGTTTTGAAATGTGCTGCTGGAGAAGAAGGAGAAGATCAGTTGGACGGATCACGTGAGAAATGAAGAAGTATTAAATGTGTCAAGAAGGAGAAGAACATCCCACAAACAATAAAAAGAGGAAATCTAACTTTATTGGTAGCGTCTTGCTTAGGAACAGCCTTCTAAAACGATTTGTTGAAGAACACGTAGAAATAAGGATGGAAGTGACGGGAAAACGAGGATGAAGACGTTAGCAGCTACTGGATGACGTTAGGGAAAAGCGAGGATACTGGAAACAGAGAGAGGAAGCACTATATCACACTACTTGGATAACTCGCTTGGGAAGAGGCTAGGGACCTGTCGTATGACAGAGTACACGATAGACATGGATAGGCTTCTGGATGTAATACCACGTACTTTGTGGATGCATACCAACGTTCTAAGGAACCTCCTGCCTCTGTCTTTACCTTAAATTGAAGTAGAAGACTTTTCACAAAATCTGTCACTTCTTTGCCAAACTAAAAGGCGTCGCCTCACAACACAGTGGTCTTGATTGCTTATTGCTTAGGCTTACATTGTGTGGAATATACGTACAAGAAAAGCACTGTAGGTATAAATGTAAAATTGAGAAGCTTTCGTGCAAACATTGTTGCAGTGTAAAAACAATAAGTGTAACATATTCTGAGTATGTGTTTGTAGCCTTACATACGGGGCATGCAACGCGCATGCGCCAGATTGTCATCTGTGGCCTGGCCGGCTCTACGTATTTTTCCATATTATCTCATAAACGGCACGGTTTGCGAAAAAACAATTCTGAACATAAAATGTTTTATGATCTTATCTACAACATTTATTTAGAACGTGTCTCATTTTAAGAAGAACTGAGCGATATATCATCAAAAGTTTATGTCGGTCTGCATGTACATTACATGTACCGTTATTCTTGTCAGATTTTAATGAAATTTGAATTTTCTGACATAGTTTCGAAAAATACTCAAATATCAGATTTCATTAAAATCCGTCCAGTGGGAGCCGAGTTGTTCCAAGTGGACAGACTGATGTACAGACGGACAGACATACGGATCTAATAGTCGCATTTTGAACTTTTTCAACGCCCTTAAAAATAGTGATTATCAAAGTTACGGTGTTCTGGGATGAGTCACACCATTGGCAACCTAGTTTGGTTCATGGTTACCAAAGTTTCGGAAAAAACTTTCGGCTTTCAATTTCAGGTTTCCTTTTATCCCACAGTGTTTCTATCAGGAGTTTTCCGAAACAGTGGTACATATCTTCCGATGTGTATGGAGTCACATGTCGGTTAGCCAGTTCCGATACATTCTGGGACAGTCTTTTTTAAAACATACTGATCGATAGTTTCTACACCCTTTTCCCTTCACCATGCCTAATTATCCTGTCAGTTTCAGTCTATACGATTTGTCCATCTCATTTTGTTTTTTAATATACTAACGACGAAAGAGTTCCTTCATGTTGCTATTTAAACAGGACATTAAATAAATTATTGAATTTTATTACATTCTTCTGTGTTTGGTAATTCGCAGCTTTGTGACCTTTAGTTGTTCCTGAAGCTATGGATGAACGGCAGCTTTTGACGGGAACAAAACAGAGACAAGTTATCTGTATTTTGTGTGTCACGTTCGTATCGGCACTCTGCGGCACGTTTGACCCTCACTGCATCACGTCTTAATTAAATAGAAACAGCACACTTCGCTAAACACGAGACAGTTACAACTCTCTGCACGCACCGCTGTACCATCCAGGAAATGGCTTCATCGGCCACAGCATTGTCATTACAAGGATGATACGAACAACGTAACCCCAACATTCGTAAACTAACTTGGTGTTTTAACATCTCTAGCAGTCATACATGAGTACGAATGTTGTCTTAACCTTTCCCTCGGTATCCATAATCATTAGTAGAAATGAAGCAACTTTCTCAGTGTCGTCTACTGCAGACAGTGTCTCCACCTGCCGTAACATCTTCGATTAGAAGTAGCTGTTTTGATATTTCTCATGTTTTCCTACATTCGGAATAGTGCTATATTGGTTCGATATCCTCACCCATTCCAAACAAATGCCGAGAAAGTTTCTGCAAATACGCTGCATTGAATCATTATCTACTTATAATTCATTTTAATCTACAAATCTCTTTCGACATTATATCTTCCTGGAAGCTAAAGTTGCGTGTTGAATATCTGAGACTAGAGTTTTACCTGTTTCAGTTTGGCGTATCGGCGGGTTCTTGATGGCGCTCTACGCGGCTAGCCGACGTATTAAGTTGTTTTGTGCCGTGACAAATTCACTTGATTTAGAGGACGCAAAAAAAGATAAAAGTCCTCACATCAATCTAAAACTTGTTTCAGTAGCGACGGTGGAAACTAGGTTACTCTTAAAGAACGGGATCAGCGCTCTTCATTTTTTCCCCTCGGTTTTAGAGGAAAGTTGAAAATGAGGAAATAAAATGTGAGCAATTCGAGGTGTCTTGTTTCGTAGAATTTTTCTTTTATTCATTTCGTTTTCAGTGGAGATTATCTTGTTCCTAAATACGAGGCACCCTATACTCCGTCTCCCCTTTTCAGTACTGCATAACCTGTACTTCCTTTTATGTACTAGTACAGCCTAACCTGTACTTTCTGTCTGATTTAATATACCATAATTTCTTGTTCTTATCCCTGTTCTAGTTAACCATAATGTCTACTTTCTGTCCTGTTCTAATACTGTGTAATACCGGGTTGTTATCACTGTTCTAGTATAGCATAACCTCAACTTTCTGTCCTAATATAGCAAAATATTTGCTTCTTATTCCTGTTCTATTACAGAAGCACCTCTATTTTCTGTCCTGTTCTAATGTAGCATAATATCTGGTTCTTATCCATGGGCTAGTATAGCATAATCTATAATTTCTGTCCTCCCTTTAATAAAGCGTAATGTTTACTTCTTATTTATGTTCTATAATAGAAGCAACTCTATTTTCTGTCCTATTCTAATATTACATAATAGCCATTTGCTTCTTATCCGTGTTCAGTAACAAAACTACTTCTTTCTGTCCTGTTGTAATATAGCATAACATCTTACCCGATCCCTGTTGTGTATAGCACGACCTCTACTTCCTCTCCTGTTCTAATATATGTTTCTTATCCCCGTTCCAACGTAATATAAATTTTGGTTTTCATGTCCGTCATAATTACATCATATTTAGCCGAATTTTCCCTATCGGACTTGGTTCGAACGGAGGTATGCTAATGCTGTACGCTTCAGCAAGAAGTGATAAACATTTACGCTGTATTGAAGTTCATTTTTCCCCAACAATTTGCAAGCAGGCAACGGAAGTTGGACTGAAGTACGATAGATACTCTGGGACTGAGAGTAACTGAAACCTCACAATTGACGAAGTTCCGAAACAACTAACAACCCACATTGAGAGGCGTATACACTCTATTTGTCCATCTTCTTTGAAAGTACGTGCCGTTGCTTAAGAGAGGTCACTGCCTAGAGACCACAAAGTCTCGCACCCAGTACTCGATGGGTTACTAATGATAGAGATCAGGTTCCCTCATCTCTGATAATTTATGCAAAACTGGCTTGTTCCCGAAGTTTGTGGCAAATATTAAAAATACTTACGAAATTCGCAATGCAACTGTCTCACCAGAATCTGAGAACGGTCGTGTCTAATGCCTGTGCTAGTAAAATGTATGTGTAAAGGCAGGCAAATCTCTGAGGTGGGCTGAGTGTTCTTCGTTGTGTATTTCTGTTAGCAGAAACCAAATACCTCTGAGAAGAATCTCCTGTTTCAGCTTAATGTATTTACTTGGCGCGATAAGATATATCGGCAGAACAAGGAAGACCCTGTGTCTTGAAGATAGATCGGGTTAGTTGTTTAACACAAACTTTTGGCAGTAGAGCCACACGAAAGAGTAGGTACCTATTACCACGTTTACTTTTCAGCTCACAGATTTCTTGTTCCGAATTCACGACAGATGCGAAAGTTTGTTACCAGCTTCCCGTAAACCAATATCCTTCGACAGCTTAGCCACCAAGTGTTTTCACTAGTCTGTCTGTCTTGACGGGCTCGTGTTTGTCTAATAAACTACTTCCATTGTTTCGTGTAAACAAATATCATCATGGTGAGCACAGTCTGAAGATGCTGGTGTTTACGATCACATTTTGCTGGTAATGTGATATAGTGTAGTCTGATAAGTACGTTCCGACGTTTTGGAGAAGATTTCTACCAAAGTCTTCAGGGTATAAAAAGTCTATGGTCTTCAAGGCGTTACATCCCATAAGTTTTCTGTCTTCTGTCGATATTTTTCTGTGCCACAAGAACTCACCAACCTGAAACAGAGTATTGCGAGTCAGTGTTCCCTGGACGGCCTATGAACCAAATGCAGAATTTCGGGATATTAAACCAAGTGGTACATATTTTAAACACTGTGCTCTTAAGGTAGAGAAATATATACTTAAAAGCTTAAGAAGTAACATCGCTCAGAAGCTTTATTAGCTTATTCTGAATCGTAATATTCTTCACTGCAGCTTCCTCCAGCCTCAGAATAATAGTCTAACAATCTAAGACTGGTTGGGCTGATCTGAAAATTACTCGTGCTCTATAGAAATCTAAGGTTGTTCACATGTTCACAAGATCTGTTCACTGGACTCCTTCAACTTTAGGAAGTGTGTCATCCCCGTTGTGTGTGTGTATGTGTGTGTGTGAAAATTTGAAATGGTATGCAGCCAAACACAACTATATCACTTAAGGTGTATTTAATGGCTAAACTGGACAACTACATGTTTCGGCCTATACTGGCCATCTTCAGGTTATCTTAAGAGAATTTAATTTAAGGTTCTACTATATACATTGAGCGCGCACGTGGTGCAGAGATCTCTACATACGGGTCTTATCGCTTAAAGTAAATCCATGTGCTCTGACTAGAGGCATGGTGCTGCTAGTAGCTGGTGTCATGTTTTAAAGGTTCTGGAGTTAAATTTTAAGTATACACTTCTCAACCTTACAAGCACATGTCTAAAATATATACCACTTGGTTTAGTATTCCGAAATTCTGCATTGTTTAAGCTTAGTTTCTCTGTACGTTTGTATGATCCGCACCATAATTGCCGATTACTTCTTCAAACAACAATAACTAGTGTTTGCTATGAGTTAGGAAATGAATGTTTGTCATGTACATGAAATTCAAAGTCAGGAATTTTATACAGTCGTAGCAACATCTGTCTTTCGGCATCGACATGTAAATTTATTCCACCAATTTGATGTTTTCCAATCAACCCACGACCCATTTGAAACGTTTCACACTGTTATATTGTAAAGTCTGTACATCATCCATCAGGCTGTTAGCATGAAGATTTGTAACCGACATTTTTTTCTGTTTTTTTTAAATATATTCGTCGTTCCGTCCATCGTAATTCTAGGTTGAAGAAATCCAACGAGATGCAACTGTATGCAGATATTTATTTACTGCTAAATTACTCTACATGTTTCGGGCGTCCATCGTGCCCATCATCAGGAGTACATAAAACTGGTTTGGGACCGTTTTATATACTCCTGATGATGGGCACGATGGACGCCCGAAACATGTAGAGTAATTTAGCATAAATAAATATCTGCGTACAGTTTCATCTCGTTGGATTTCTTCAACCTATTTTTCTTCTGTGTCGGTAAAGTTTGTAGTGTGTTCGCAAACAGTCTTCATTCCCTTCCCAGCCGGTAATTATGTGCGTCTTCACGACCAGACTGAGCGGAAGTGACATAACGGCTTATGTACGGTGGCACTTCAGTGTCCTGTTTATTTTTATTTTGTGAGAATGCATTATACTCTTCCGGTCCTCGGAATGTTCTTTCTTGTCGTGTTCCTGAACACTGGCGCCGCGAGATGGCAGCACTGATGACTGTAAGAGTTGTATGGAATAATAAATAAGATACACAAACCTACGCCTTGTTGTGTGAGTTTCATTTGGCTAAGTTTTACTCTTGTTAATTTTTGTTATATTTTCCATTTTTTGTGTTAATCTACGTGCAGATGAGCCATTGTTCGTGGAATGCAGATGTTAAGATGCTACATGTCCATTAAAATAATATACGAGTAATTGCTTCCTCATACATTCTACACGTTTCATCATTTACTAGGTACAGTCTGAGCTCCAGTCGCCTCCACATCTCTATGGAATATGGATTAATTTTGAACAAGGATGTCTTACCTGTATTCAAAAGCTGGCCTCAGCAGGGTAAACCACGAAACACCTTAATCAGTGAGGTCATTGTCCCGTCTGATATCGAAAGGGCTACATTCTGAATAAAAGTCTGTAGCTGTGCTTGATTATAAGCGAATTCTGACGACATATGACACATACTGGAGACGGTATAGTGTGTGTGTGTGTGTGTGTGTGTGTGTGTGTGTTTTGGTGTGTGTGTGTTGTGTGTGTGTGTGTGTGTGTGTGTGTGTTCTGTGTGTTCTGTGAAGGACAATTGGTTGCTCTAAACGCCACCTGAAATGGCAATCATAAAATTGTCCAACAAATTATATATTTGTGTTCCATCTGATCCTTGCTATGATTAGACATTATTTCTCTAAGCAGAATTAATCTATTTATCTAAATAGTAGATGCGCATACTGTTTACTATGAAGTAGGAAATTGGTCTTTTGTACATAATTTAGACTAATTTCTTGCGAATATTCAGGTTTTCGGGGCGGTATTTTTTAATATTCCATTCTTCTTAGACTCGACGCCACGTAGGTGGGTAAGCGGGTTCTCGACGTTTTGATACACCGTAATGGTCTCATATTTAAGGGTCGAAATGTCCGATACTGGATGCTTCGACCCTTGAAGGTGAGGCCAAAATATTGTTACGCAACGTCGGAAACGGAATACTCGGTGGCGCAGCGACATATTTAAGAAGAACGGAATCTTCAGTTCTGTTTCATTTTGTGAAGGATTAAAGGGATTACTTTCCTTCGTGGGAGATGTTTTATCCGACCCTGGATTTTGTCTAGCTTTGTTAGCATTGCGTGTCAAAGTTTTTTTTTACCTCTTTCACGTAAGGCCATAATCCAGAATGCTATAAGCAATAGAGGGTGACTTGGTGAACTTCCCTTTTCGACGTTCGAAGTCTTTGACGCTTGTTCCCGGCACGACACGTCGCCTTAACTTTGAGTGGTGCTCTTACGAAATGATAAAAGCTCCCCCCAACTTCTCTCCGGCGATAGTGTTATGACATTAGTTCAGGGACTAGAAAGTTGAAGGCGGCTGGATAAGATGGGATTTGTTTTTTTCTCTAAACCAGTATCATAAAATCCCTTGATGAAATGCGTACATTGTTTGAATTTAAAACCTATAAATTGCTACATTTGATTCATAAAATTTCTGCATCCGTACGCCTGTTTTTGTATTCCAGTAACTGTTTGTCATAACTGCAGTGACAGGGCTGTTATGTGCCTCCCCGAGGAAGTGAAAATCCATAGTGGAGTTGTAAAGAATATGCTTATGACAAAAGATTTGCCCCGACCACTTCCATGCACAAATTATTGTCCACTGACCTATTCATAAATTAAAATCTGTCGCACTCTTCATGAAAGACTTTCTTTTGTTAATTTTCAATAAAAAAAATATCTGTGCCCGCAGTTAAGGGCAAAAGCTTATAGTAGCCGAATCTACCCTTTGAAATGCGAAATTCAATTCAATTATATTTAAAGATTCTGTCTCTACCTCCAATTTAATGCTCACAGACATCATTATGGAGACAAACCAGTTAATGATGTTGCGGGAAATAATTGATTTTCTTTATGAGAATCACATTAAAAAACACAGTTACGTACTCCAGTCAAAAAGTAGAGCTTGTGAATGTTAAATCAGAAGGTACATACCGTAGCCACATGCTTGAAAGGGCCAGTCTAAAATGAAAGCGCTGTAGCCACTTTATTGACACGAAAACGCCGTTGCTGCATTCTAGTTTCGCACTGCGAGTTTTTTTAAAATATTATTTATTGGTGGATATTTTAAAATTAATGATATTACAAACAAAATGTGATATTGTATAATTCAGTGGAGACTTGCCGGAAGCGTACAAAGTAAATCGGAATTACCTGTCTTTAAAATGCGGTCCACAAGCTGGAAGAGACTTTGTGAAATGTGTGACAAGACAGACTCAACGAAGGAAATGAAAGTGCTGATGGAATATGCGCGTGGACCTGATACTTGAATAAATGGCTCCATGGGGTCCCCCTTCGTAAGCTAATTGTTCAGTTTCTGAAGGAATTAACCGCTGTTTATGGAAACAAAAATGTCATTTTCCTGTTCCAAGAACCCGCTACTGGTGTTCATTCGGAGCAGATGAATCCAGTCCACAATCTGGAATTCCGTTTCTTTGAAATTAAAAGGTAAAACAGTCCCATTACAGGCCTGAAGAGGCCCAAAGGGTTCCAGGAAGTTAAGGTTCCCAGATTTCGTGACAACGGCACAGGATGGTGGTAGGTTGTCAGCTTTACGCACCGGCTGCCTTTACCCCTAGGAAATGCTCCTGGTACTCATTTATGTTACAGGCTGAGTCGACCCCAGGGTCATAGTGCCATCGGAAAGGTTTTTATATCAATGAAAAATCCAGTGACACTAGCCGGGATCGAACCAGCGACCTTCCGATTTGTAGCACAGCACCTTAACCACTGTGCTACCGCGGTCCCAGATTTTCCAACTAGCCTCTTTTATTTGAGTTTTCCCACCAAACCCCCGCGCGAATATATTCCCTATCCCATTGAGCCTCTTTGATATCATGATCCTAATATTGTGTGATAAGGATTACATATCAGGAATTCCTTATTTTTATTCCTCGACTCTTTGAATATGCATCTTCAAGTTCTTAAGCCCACAGGGACTTGGTCTGACAAACTCGGGAGTAAAGAAAGTTCCTCCAGACGAATTTCCTGTCGTTCTGTACACGACGTGATCAAGAACTGCAGGGGGTGTGGCTATTTTCCATTCGGTCCGCCCCCAGTGTACTTTGTACTGTGTTGGAGGCTGCTTAACGCACGGCTGGCTAGTTTAGATCGACGGACCGGAAATTCAGCAATCCGTGGTGGAAACCGCACTGAATAATTCGAGCTTGGCGACGCAGGTTTCTGTTAAAAGCAGGCCAAGTGTCGGGTCAGTGGTGAAGCCTTGAACACCGAGCCTGAGATGGAGATGCGAACTTGGTGTTGAAAGATTCTACCGACGAGTTTGATGTCGCCACTCGTAACAACGTAGAAGAAAAAGAAATTGTACTACAGTAGTTATTAAAGAGTTATCAGTTATTCGGTTTGAATAAGCGTAATTTATAAATTCAGTGAAGATCTGGCGCGGTACCTGGAAGTTAAACGCCAGTATTATCACTCAATTATTTTACCAACCACAGCACTTATATAAATTTATAAAATTTACACATTGAAACATTAAAACGCTCCGACATATTCCGGTCCTAGGACCATCATCAGGGAGCTATATCGTCCTTGCTTAAGTTACACTATTAAAAGTCATATTAATTTCACTATTCCAGTTGGTTTTGTGGAAGCATGCCGTGTTGTGTTGTGTTGTGTTGCCAAGAGTGCCCTGCTACGGATGTGCGTTCTGTGTTTCGTGGCGTGATATCACGCCACGAAACACAGAAAGCACATCCATAACAGAAAACTCTTGGCAACACAATACAACATAACACATCACAACACAACACGGCATGCTGCCACAATACCCAACTGAAATAGCGAAATTAATGTGACTTTTTATAGCGTAACTTTAGCAAGGACGATACAGCTCCCTGATGATGGTCCTAGGACCGAAACATGTCGGAGCGTTTTTAATGTTTTAATGTGTAAATTTTATAAATTTATATAAGTGCTGTGGTTGGTAAAATAATTGAGTGACTTGACAACATGCACGGTATAACAAAGAAAATAGCCAGTATTATCTTTGTTACAACTCCCAGCCATCCACTTTTACCCTCACTGCCTCTTTTCAGAATATATGTCTTAGCCTATATTAAATAATTAATATTAAATTAATATTAATGTCAGTTAAATAATATTAAATTGATATTAATTGAATAATATTAAAATTTAATGGTGAAAATTTTCCAGTACGTTTTTGCATAAAGTTTCTTACACGTTCATTTTCCCTCCCATCACGTTTACGTAGTCTGTAAGATTCTAATCTTCCAAATCTACAATGTGGCCTAAGTATTTATTGTTTGTTAGGTACATTAAAATTTCTTACTTACATCTTAGAATGGAGTATTTCTTGATGCTTGGTTTTCAGATTTTTAATTCATTTTATCCAATGTAAAGAAATGCGTGTTGGTGCGGAGTCTTTAGGTGTGCTGTTAGCACTTTCTGATCATAAGTACGATAGATCGATTAGAATTTCAAGAAAGGAGCCAACAGTACGCAGTGCAAAGAGAAGGTAAATTAATAAAGCGACGGGTACAGCAAAATAGAAGAAGCTGGATTAGATTAAACACTACGTTACTCTTAATTAGGCCTGCATCCCAAATTATAAGATGTGAGTGTAAAATACCGTTATCACGAGGACACAGTAGTTCTATATTTCTCTGTTTAAAGCAGCAGATTTTGATACCAATAAATTACTACATCACGAGAAATTTTATTCCCATAAAAAACATATTGAACATGCGATCTGAACTTCAAGGTGCGTCATTCCCGCTGTGTTTGTTAGAACCTAAGGTAATAATTCCATAAGGATATAGCAGTCGTAACACAACTATATTATCAGGTGTATATAAATTATCAACATCAACTACATGTTTCGGCCAATGCTACTGTGGCCATCATCAGGTAGGATATAAGTTTTATAGAGAAGCTATATAGATATGATATAATATAGTTCCCTCTTACCTACACTAATTATTTTTTTCTACATTATATCTATATAGCTTCTGTATAAAACTTGTATTCAACCTGAAGATGGCCACAGCAGCAATGTCCGAAACATGTAGTTGATGTTGATAAATTATATACACCTGATAATATAGTTTGTGTTACGACTGCTATATCCTTATAGAATTATTACCTTATGCGATCTTAAAATTTCTGTAACTGCATGCAGTGTCTGTTATGGTGCTTTGTACAGCCGCTATAACTTCTGCCGTCAGTTCTTCCGGTCTTCAGAAGGCATCACTAACCCTTCAACCGCTATTAGGATTTCTTTCAGTCAAACTGTCCAGTGTTTTCGGTAATGTATATAAATGCACGATTGCGTCCGAATTAGTAGGTGTAAGTAGAGGTCTGAGGCTTTTCCTATATCTTTATTACCCCTCTGTATTTTACACTGTCGCTACTGCAAAGAGTTAGTACACTCTTGCGTGGCAGACACTATGAAGCTTTGAAGGTTTGAGGAGGATAGAAGGGAAATTGCTTTCTTTAGAATCCCCTTAGTAGACTGTCTAGACCTTTGCACTATTGAGTATATGGAAACATCAATCTGGAATTTTTATTAATTTACTTTATAAAGAAAATGCAGTATATTAGGAATACTAGACAAGACAATGTATGAGACACAGTATGAACGTATTAAGCTAGTCATAGAAACAGACATGGGTGTATTGTGCTCATACCCGTGAGGAAGTAAAGTAACCAAGCATGTATTTGGACAGTTGGAAGTCTTGGGTCAACTGTCAAATTCCAGCCAACTGCATAGTAGTTGAAGAATAAAGGACCAACTTGATGTCACTTGCTATTTTATTTCACTTCTTATGTACTCAACATGTTTCGGACATTAATATATCCATCATCAGGATCTTGCGACTGTGCTGTTGAATTACCACCTCCGTCGTTTTGTTCTCGGTTCGTTGTGAGTTGGAGATTTGGTGCGGCTGTGTTTGAGTAGTGTCCGTGTTGCAGGCTGAATCTTCAGCCTGCAACAGCCTGAAGAAGGAACCAGTGGTAGGAGCGAACCACTGTTAGCAGGAGAACCTTAAACGGCGGAACGAGTAGACGCGTTAAGAATATTGAAGGTGGGGGAAGTACATAAATGTTTGAAAATAAATACTGTACCGCAAATTGAATGTAGTTGGATTTACGTCTTTAAACTAGAGGAAAGGCAGATAGGTTCTGATGGAATTTTGTATTGTAGGCCATTGGAAAAATGTATAGGTCCATTTCCATTTTCATGCGACCAACATCGTGCATGGGAGTAAAACACAAATCATCCATTTGCAAAACAGTGTATTGTGATACGGAATCATCATTCTCAGTTCATTTGAGAATTTAATAAGATAAAAATTACCGCTCACACAGTTGTTGTTGCATAGTATTACGAATGATGGTTATCGTAACAGTGATACCAACTTGTTTATTTCTTTGTTTGTTTCCTTGCTTTTCACACCGTCTTGTACTGCCGTTTGTGGCTGAGTGCCACATAATGTGTTCGAGTCTACGATATTTTATGTAATCGGAACCATATCCTAGTATTAAGTTTCTACCTGATAAAGAGAAGCAAATTTAACACCTAGGTGTAGATGGAAGGATAATATTAAAATGGATATTCGAGAAGTAAAATGGGGAAACATTGATAGGGTTTATCTTCCTCAGGATAGGGGCAGGTGGCGGGTTCTTGTCAATGCAGCAATGGACCTTCGGGTTTCGTAAAATTCGGGGAATTTCTGGACTAGCTGAGAACCTGTTAACCTCTCAGGAAGGACTCTGTTCGACGGAGTCAATTAGTATTAGTTTCTATTCTAGTTCCCTGCACTTAATATAACTCCCCATTCATTTATTTAAATCAACATTGAAACTCTAACAACTGACTGTGCCCTCTAGATTGCAAATTGTGGCAATGATGTTAAGTTTTGCCAACATCTCTTGCATTAATAGAAGAGAATATTAACATGCAATACCGAATGGAGTCGGTTTTCACATCTTGTTTAATAGGCCTTATAAAGGACTAAATAAGAGCATCGTAGTCTTATTATTTGTGACAGTCAAAGGCACTCTGATGATAAAATTAGTCCGTACTTACTAACATGCGACTTGTAATGGAAGACTTTAAAGACTCACGTACGTGTTTAGTTGTCGCTGCACAGGGGTCACTGGATGGCAACGTCATTGGTGCAAAGAATTGGAAATACCCATTGTTAGCAAGTTCTGTGCGTAAGGTCAGTTCTGATAACTTTTCTTCTCAGGCATGTGCGACACTTGGTTATTCGTCACATTGAAGGAGAGTGGAGTGTAATTTGGTCGAAACTTTTTTTAAAGAACACCCTATTCCTTAAAAATACAAACTGCTAACAGGCCATTTAGAAAGTTTGAGGCACATAAAAGTGTCGTATTTCAGGAGGACAGATATTTCTAAAATAAATTGAAGTGCATCTGTGGGGTGCATAATTGAGCGCCCCAGGCAACTCAAAGTATATGAGATACATTTTAAACTTTTCTGTAGCATTTGCTTTAGTATTAATACCGCATCCACTGTTCACCAAAGAAGTGTCACTTGCACGGGTATAGTGCCAGTGTCCCAAGGCTATTCAAGCAGCGGGTAGTACACACGGCCCTTTGCGTCATGTATTGGCACTTCATGTGTGAAGAGGAAGTGCTCGGACCTTGAGTGCCTTGTCGCTCCTTGTCTGTGTAACCACAAGCATGAAACTGTGTTACAGAGCTCCGTTAGGGTCCTAGCTACACCGTGTGTGGTAGAAACACCAGGAATCGTCATGTGAACTTACCAATTTGCTACGTGCACAATTGTTTATAGTGTCTGAACTGTCACATTTTAAATCAACAATAGCAGACGATACAAGGCACAGCACATTTCACTGCATGAAATACCAGTTCCTCGATATTAATTGCCCATCATTCGTTCATATAGTCTGCCTTCTACTCATGAAATCCCGCACTGGTTTCTTTCGATGCGAGCGTGCTACATTTGCTGACTTTTCACGATTTTTCTTACCTCTCCCTAATATGTTACACGAATTCCTCCAAGAACTTTTATTCTTTAGACCCAAATTTGAACAGTATGTAAGAAGTAATATCTATTTCATAAAGAACTCCGGCATGTTTCGCAGTATTTACTTCATCTTCAGAGAGTCTTTGCTTATGTGTGCTAAATTTACAAAATCGACAAAATTAAGAAAATAAAATGTTTACATTGGTGATTGTTACAGATAATCAGTAGATTATAATCATTAAAAACGTTGTAAATTGTGTCAAGTTGTAATGAGTGCAGTACATAGAGTGGTGTTATGTTGGTGGCTGTATACACAGTCGTTAAAATCTGGAAGTTTCTACCTTGTGGATGCAATCCCTATACGAGGAGCTTCCGGTGTGCATGTATGATTTTACCCGTTTTATTGATTTTGTAACTTTAACATATCTAGAAAAGACTTCCTGAAGATGATGTACATACATCGAAACATTTCGGACTACTTTACGAAATAGACATTACTGTTAATATATTGTGCATGTGTTGGTCCGAATACTAAATTATACTCAAAGCACAACACATTCATCAAAATCCTTCAAGAAAGTTTCTGGCGCACTATTTACAATCACGGTGGTGCTAGATTCCATATGGGCTCTGCAATGTAAGAAAACACTGTTAAATATCACAATTCTAATGTTCGCAGGTTCCATTCCCAATTGTGCGTTGGAATTTTTCATTGACATAATCCTTCCGACTTCATTATGGCACTGGGCATGACTCAGCCTCTAACAGAAATGAGTACCGGGAAGTAAAGATGGCAGGCGGGTTGGGCTGACAACCTTACCACCTTCATGTGCTGATTGTTAATGAAATCTGGGAGCCTCAGACCCCTGGAGCCCTTATGTTCTGTGCAGGCCTTTGCAGGGATTCCTTTACCTTTACTCCTAAATATCTCAATGACTAGCTCAGAAGTAGAATCCCGTTACGACCTCATATCTACTTTTCTTGTTCGTATTTTATTATAGTCTTTGTTATCGTTCTGCCGTAAAAAATTGGTGAAAATGAAATGTCTTCTATGACTCGTGCTTAAATTTTTAGCTTGATTTCGTTCAAACGATTCTAATGTATTCAGTTTTGGTTCACGGGGAGTGAAACTAGAGACATCTGGTTTTAGCCACTCAAAGAGACAGGTATTTTCTACAGCAGAGCCCTCTCTAGTTAAATCATCGCATCCCTTGCCGTAATGAGATTAACGCTTAAATTACGGTTCGCTGTGTTTTGGCTGGTGGTGGCTTTTATGTGTTTCTGGCCGGGGGTTCAAAGGTTTTGAAAGATCGCACCGTTTTAAGCTCTGCTTTTATTAGTTGCACTTTGCTTCTCCTTCAGATTCGGTTTTATGATTATGGTAAACATTTTTCTTCTGTTAAAAAAAATTGTGTTTTCTTGGTAAATAATTTTGCATTGTTGTGCTTGTAGTTAATCATTTTATGGACCTCTGTGCCATCTACTCTCTCCGTTTAATTTTGCCTTATTATCTGGATATAATTTTATTGGCTTGATATTGGCAACTAACCTGCTTTGAGTCTATCTCCTCAGGACTTTTGAAATGTTACCATTTAATTAACTCTATATTGCACCGTTCTTGCAGAGAATAATATTCTGTGGTTTCAGAAACCCACTTTCTTACGAAAAAGTTTTGCGTAAGACGCTTAACCCTTGAAGATCGAGAAGCGACAGTCCTTCTACAAACCTTGAACTTCTTACCTAACGAGACAGTGTCATATGGCCGTAGACAAGGTCTCCCCAAGCCAAGTTCTTGTAACCGTGATTGAAGAGGCCTACCGCTGTGTTCTATTTTGAGCTAGTCGAATCCATTTAGTATTTTGCGCATCTCATTGGCTGCTTTAAGGTTTAATCACATTTGCGTAAGAAGCTATTTCCTCCTTTCATTTGAAGTAGCAGCACACCGAGAAACGTTTCTCATGAAAATCGAGGTGTGTTTGTGTTTCGATACATGTATCAATTTCTCAGATAAATCTAGAATGTCGGTTTAACCTTCATCAATATTCGGGGTATATTACAAAAAATAAGAAAAGATCAACCCCTTCTGACAGTTAGTTTGTTAATTACCGAATACGTTTGTCGTCTGCCTGAGTATTTCGGTGTGAAATACTCAGGGGGAAACTGCATACCATGTCTTATTTACAGAAAGTGTACCACATTTTTGTTAAGTTCAAACAAGTTGAAAACGTAAATTATTCCCCAGTAAGTTCAAAGAATTCGGATGTTTCAGCAGGTCTTGCCTCGTAACTGTTATTTCAAATATTTGAGAGAGAAAATCGTGTGAACAGTTTGTAGCATGAAGTCTCCCTCAACATCATATAAAAATTCGATCCTAGGTTACAGGTATGTAATAAAACGCCCATCCAGTTACACTGTTTAGGGTAATAATCGCTGTTTATTCTGAGAATCCTATGAAAATCTCGCGCTCACAAGCACGCACACTCACACACACACACACACACACACACACATTCATACACGTGTGAGTTCATACACTGTACACCACTAAGTCGTTTGGGGGGGGGGGTGGCAAGTAGTAGGCATAGCAACTATTGTGCCACTAAATGCTGTACCGGGAACATGTTTTTATATTTATCTCAGTATTTAACCAACTTGATGCACAAAATTTGTTTCACGATAAGTTTTATTTCATGCCTTTACATGTCTCGAGCACATGTGCTCGAAACGTGTAGAGGCATGAAATAAAACTTATTATGAAAC
>Ga0123352_10003942_pt1 | contig 21709 bp, 18 predicted proteins | sample TergutLab28metaG_FD_89700 | JGI IMG/M metagenome (GOLD analysis project Ga0123352, IMG submission 89700) | Labiotermes labralis P1 segment gut microbial communities from Petit-Saut dam, French Guiana - Lab288 P1 | ecosystem: Host-associated > Arthropoda: Insects > Digestive system > Gut ...
ACAAGGGGAAGCCGATCTAACGCCTGCCGACTTCTTTCTTTGGGGCCTATTGAAGGGCAAAGTGTACAAAAATACACCCCGCACAATCGAACAACTCAAAGGCGCTATACGCCAAGAGATTCAAGCTGTCAATGTCAACACTTTGGGAAAAGTATTCCAGAATTTGGAGAAATGCATTCAAGTGTGCTTGGATGTGAAAGGAGACCAGTTTCAGCATCAATTATGAGCAGGTCCTGTTTTGCATCATTCCCGATATGTGTATATAAATTTTCAAGTCATTATCTCAATAACATAATTTTTTATAGACAATAGTTTGGGGCCTCTAAGCGACAGAATCACCCTGTAGTTTACACACCCACAGACAGTTATCAAATGTAAACAGAGAAAGGAAATATTTACTACAGAATAAACTGCAGTTATTATTTTTTGGAAAAATATCTAAGTCTGAAATTGCCCAGTGGTCAAGTTCATATGTAAGGATGTGTCTTTGCTTGTTTTGGGGGTTTGTAAGTTGTGAAGACAGTATATTTTTATCAGATTATAGAAGTGTTTGTAAGTGATGGCTGCTTTTAATATAGCAACATTTACCCTTATGCAATTTGATTCCAAGTATCAAGTAGGTAATATCATGTTACTGACTTGACTCTGTAAGATTTCATGACTGCATGTGGTTAATGTATGCATGCTGTTCTTTTGTTTAGTTATGTGCATTCTTTGTCTGTTTACAAGATTGAGAAGTATAAAATAACACTGAGATGTGACAACCTCAAGGTCCAATATTGCTATCTCTTAATAAATCAATTGCGAGGGAATGCAATCACATTACAATACCTGTGCCTATGTTTTCATCTTCATGGTAATAGTAGTCTGCCATTGCAGCTCTGTCTTCCAAACAGTCACTTTTCAGGAGGATGCTCTTCATCTCACATCTGCTGTTTCTCCCACATGAGCTTCAAACCATTTAGGAGTGTCACACAATGTGCTCCACATGTATTTGATGAAATTGTTAGGTTTGGTCAGAAAATAAGTTAACATGGCATGTAATTTTAAAACTAAAGAATGTACATTGATTGTGATCATATCACAAGAATTCATCACCAAGTGACTGTTACCTATTCCCAGTGCTTAAGCAGATGTGGCACAGTGGCTGATAACCCAGGACATGGAATTCTGCCAACAGGGAATAAAAAGCTCATTCCACCATATGATAAATGCCACATCTATGACAGGAAGTACATGTAAAAGAACAGTAGTGGGATAGCAGTACAATTGTCAATGCTAAAATTGAAGAACCCAAATTATGTGACTGACCCTCATAGGTATGAAATTACAGTATAAAGTGCAGTGACATACTTTAACCTTATAGGGAATGTTTGTTGAACTAAAGGTCATAATACTGCCTTGGTTAATTATGTTCATAAATCATGCTTAATGGTATCTTACTGTAGTTTTGTTTTTATCCACTTCTCAGGTGGAAAAATTTTGTGGAGAAAATGCAGATTGTGCTACAATGAAGCAAAAGTCTGATAGTATGTACTACAATGGTTGTACAGCTCCTGTGTGTTCATTCACATTGAGAGAGTAGTTATGAAACCATTATATGAAACTGTTGAGGTAAAGAAGAGTTGCTTTGTTCAGGCAGCAAAGTGGATGGCTGTGGACTGGAAGACTACCTTTTAGTTCCCAGAAGGTACATTGAGATATTTCTCTTTGCCACAATATCAGGACTGACTGGTGGCCATGTAGTGTATTTGGAACCTTTTCTCTGAAGTGAAGGCCATTCTTGCATTCAATCTGTTGCTAATGCATTGAATGTGTGGAGTTTTATCTGAGCACTTTTATGTTCTGTGATGTGATGGAGCTTGGTACTGAGCCCTCAGGGTTGCACCAACAAAGGAAAGCTCTAGATGGAAAACCGGGGGCTCGCACTGTTGTTTTGCCATCAGCTGTTTGGGCCACTGATCCCCCCGCACAATTGACTCTCATGGGGAATGGTTAATATCCAGGTCATTACCACTGTAATAAATTTATATTCCTGAGAGTATATTAATCCCTCACACTGCACATATCATTACAAAAGAAAGAGAATAAAACAAACACAAGTACAACAAGGTAGTTCTTTGATGGTAATCACAGTACTCATAATGATCGTACGTTGTATACGTTAGGGGATCTATTTAACGTGACAAACAACTACACCATGACTCAGGATAAATCAAACCAATAATCAAGAAAAACAGACGCAGACAATCTCCCCCATTCCCCAACTTCCACATCCCATCATCAATGTGCCCCTGAAACACTTGTAGACAGATGGTCTGGTATGCCGAAAAGAACACAGATAAAAAATTAAACCAAAATCCCCAAATTTATCACCAACACCTGCCTGCCAGGCACCAGAATAATAGAGAAGGCTGTTGTCTTCCTAGTCAGCTGCTAACAGAACTCCAAAATGACTCAACGAAGAGTGATTTTCCCACGCCCCCACACTTAAAATGAAAGCTCATTTAGCTCTCTCCCTTTCTCCAGTAGTGACCAATAGCTGAGTGATGCCCAAATAGGGAAGGTGAGATGAAAGGAGTTTGTCAGCATCAGAGTTGTCCTTGAGCCGAGGTGGCCAGGTCGGCTCAGTACTTGCAACCCTTTTTGTACAGCGTATATTTTAAATGGGATGTCAACTTTTGGTGTCAGTCCGTATTGCATGAACCAAATCAAATTGATTCCTGTTGTCTTTGAATGTGTTATAATTACTGAATCTTGCTTCTTAATAGGTTAGTCATAATTTGATTATGGGTTTTTTTGACACCACGGAGCATGATAATATTGTCATAATTGTGTCTAATCCATTAGAATCAATTTTAGAATGATATATTTTTCAGTACTGTGCCTCACTGAAATAAACTGATGGCACTTCACAGTTTCCCGAGACAGTATCTTGAAGAGACTGAAATTTAAAAATTTTAGATTGTTTACATTCCAGATTTTAAAATTGACCACAGCAAATAAAAATGAGTTATTTACTAAATATATTCTATTCGTAATTCTGATGGAAAAATGTATGTATTTGTGATGTTTTTTATAAACTTTATGGTCACAAACAGGTTCTGCATATGTGAGAATGTCTGTTTCAGAGCACAGCATATCAATACAAAAAAGCTGAAGTGCCACCTAGAATTGTACCCAGAGAAGATGTAACTGTTTTGTTTTTGGGTGGGTAATTGAACACAGAAAAACTGTTTTGTGTTGTACAGGTGCACTGCATAATAATGTGTGTTCTGATAACTGGTCAAGGAATTTGCAGGGCAGTAGATATACAGTTGAAGTTATTATGTCTACCCTTCAAAATCTTTGTTAGGCTTAGAACATAGTTGGATTAAAGTTTGTCTTCCTAGCCTGAACCTGATATTCTGTCATTTGTGATTGTGCATTCTACACCAGAAATCACTAATTCATAATTCCTTATCTTCATGGGAGACATACTGTTGTATTTCATAAACTTTTATTAATAGATGTTAGACTGTGTTTATCTGTTGTGTTTATTTCCTGAGGATAATCCTATTGACTGCAAATTTTCAGTGCAATATGACACTATCAGGCTTTACCAATAGGGGTCCTTAATACTAAAGTTTTAAATGCATTTATATATGTTCTATAAACTTGTGTATGTTGCCAATTTTGAGATATTCTTGGCACAAGTACAGTATTTCAGTCTATTCTTGGCTTGAATTGTGTAATGAATTACACAAGAAACCAGTTCTCAAGAAGAAATTTATGGTTAGATTTTTTTAAATTGAAACTAGCTCTTGCTAAATGTCTATATAGCTCTTTGGTTAGTTTTGTTCCTGTTCAAGCAGTCCTGTATTGATGTTGGTCATGTTTAAGAGTTTGTTGTGGTCTTTGTGACGTGACACGCTGTAGTCTCATAAGTGGTTACCAACACTTCAGAGGAGTTGCCACAAGGCAGCAGATTCCTCAGAAATGTAGGTGACCACCTATAAGGCTACAAAATGTCATAACCCAAAAGTTTTCACCACCGTGAAAACCTCAAACTTGTGTAATATTCAAGTACTGTTTTATGAAGCACTGATGTTTGTTCTGTTTTTATATGTAATGAAATAAGTATTTATTAGTTTATTTATTTTTTACTGCAGTTTTATGGGTCTTGAAAATTGCCTGCCACATTATATATATATATATGCTGTTTATCAGTATGGGTATTTTGAATTACTATTGTGTGAATATCAGGTTGTTAATTAGCATACATAAATAGTTCTGTAATTTTAATAAAATATTTTTTTCTTTTTCCGTAATATAAAGTAATGTGGTACATATTTGATTAGGATAAATTTGAAGATGCTCACAAAATGGAAGTAATGGAACTAAATATGTATATTTTTTACTACTATAAAAATGGCTGTGGAGACCATGGCCACCTCATTTTGACTAGTATATTTTGGTACTTGCTGTTGTTTCACATAATTTAAGTCCACACAATGGGGAACCAGTATTAAAGTAAGCATGTACATTTCATTCCAGAAAGATGATTAGAGTCTGATGTACTGAATGTGTGTTCCAGTATCACATGTATATTACACAGAAATTGTATTATATAATTTTTCACAGCACTTGGTCATAATTCACTTTGATAACCAGGTTTTAGTGTTTGACATCAAAGATTATAAATTATTAAATTTTTAATAAGCAGCCATCTCATAGCAGACTTATGCTAGTGATATCTGGTACAAACAAAAATGTCCCAACTTTACGTGATTCACGTAGGAGGGCATTGCATATAAAAACTATTTTACTAGCATGCATTTTGATGGTTTTATTGTTACATATAAGAATGGCCCCATTGATGTATCAAGCAGCTGAATGATGGTAAAGTACCTCTAAAAGACTGCACTATTTTTTCGTCAGGATAATGACAATATTGTTGTTGTAAGAAGACGGTAACCCATATTAAGTCTGTTTGTGAAATGAATTAATTTTTATTAAAATTTTTGAGATTTCAGAAGTGTCACTTTATTTTTTGTTGTGTACTAAGACTGTCTCATCACATACAATTTAAATTCTGTAGTACATACCTGCCAAATCACCAGTGTTATATCTCTTGCATTTAGGGACTTTTCTTTGCCTTATTCAGTTCTTTTGTACTCCGGAGGAATCTTTAATGCTGGAAAGAAGAGGATACAATCAACTACTATAATTCAGAATTAATGAAGGTGAAAAAATGATTTTTAATTTTAAAAAAATCTTTGGATAATTCAAGACATCTTGTTGTGTATTGCTGCAGTACATCATTAATTACTAAACCCTTTTCTTTACTATTATACAGCTAACACTTACCTTGACAGGTAGTCTGTTTGTTTTTCAAGACTTTTGAGATGAATAACATAACTTAGGTGCCCCCTGAGCCATGTAGTCCACACCATAGATGGTCCTCCCTTTGATCATGTTTGAAAGTTAACATCTTAAAGAGCACACTGAAGAGGGAATCCAGTGAAGTCTATACACCTTCAGATGAAAGCTGCACAAATGCTTTTCAGTTTAATGATTGTTTATAAACTGAGACTCTCAAATGTGAAAACATTATTGCTGTTTAAATTGTTAACACATACAGTGTGAATTTTGTTTGTACATTACATGCATATAAATAAGTCATTTCAAATAAATACTACAGAACCCCTATTTAAGATTCTTCTGGGAGAAGAAAATGTTAAGTGTGGGTTGTGTCAAAATCAGAAATAAAATTACTACTGGGGTTAGAAAAACATAATATTTATCTACATTTGAACCTAATGATATTTTCCTTAAAGCTGTTTTGTGTGTCTGTCTTACTGGACATGGAAGAAGAAACTTTCTCCTGTTACATCCCTTTCATCAGTGACATAAACTTGAACTCTTGAAAATCAATAGTACACTGCTGTGATACTTTGCACTTGATTTTGGCATCACTTCACTTCCATTATGTGTTATCATGGCTTAATTTAAGTAAATATAACACAGACCCTTAAACTGAGGCTACAGAGTGGTGTAGGTACCAGATCTTTGTCTTAAATCCTGGAACAACCCAAGTCAGGAACCTTACATAAAAAACAAATTATATGTTATTTAGGGTATATATGATTTTGACTGGGACCACAAAAATGAACCTAAGGTTTGGGAAAATCTTAAATCAAGAAACTGAAATTGGATTTCTGCTGCATTTGCTCAACATGGGATCTCGTTCTGTTTGCTGGAACAGAGCTTTGATTGTGAGATTTGGGGTTCTGATGGTGTTGTCTTCTGGGACAATGACACAGTCACATCCCGAAGACATGACTGTTCAGCTATTCCAACCCTCCCACTGACCAGTTACCATTAGTTTCTCATGCATATGATTTCAGGACAGAGGTGCATGTTGAACAGAATATCTTGAAGGCAGAAACAGAAACTAAACAATGATTTTTTTTTTTTTAATATATACTGTACCAACTATGTGTGTATTCACACGGTTAACTGCTTGCTGTTTGACAACGTGACTTACGTGTTCACAGCTGCTTTAGCACTTGTAATACATGTGAATCTGTTTTCCTTCATCCATTTACATTTTTATGTCTATGTATCAGTGTTCCAGTGGTCAACCAATTACTGGTTTCCAGTAGCTATAATTGTCAATTTATTGCATTGTCAGATTTTATAAATTTCTCTGTTTCATAACCCTCTCAACTTCCTTTTCCCACTTGACTGTGGGTCATCCCCATCATTGTCTTTCTACCGCAGAACATATATTTATTCACTTAGGCCATCTCGTATCCTTCGTGCGTACTATGTGTCCATACCATTTCAACATTTTGTAATCCATTCTTTCCATAATTGTATTACACCCATTTATTTTCTAATTACTTTATTTATTACTTTTAGTCCTTACAGCTCTTCTCCAGATGCTCATTTCTGTACTTAACAGTTATTTTCTTTAACTTATAATCTAGTGTCCAAATTTCCCAACTATTACTTGAAATGATTTCTATCACTGTATAAAATAGTAATTTCTTTGTATTTACTGAAATATATTTATTCCAGAGTAGGCTATATAGTGCTCTTGTTGCTTTCCTGGTTTGCTGAATTCTGTTTAACACTTCTTCATTGCATTTTCCAAGTTCATAACAGTGGATCCTAAGCACTTAGATGGTCTATTGCCTTTAATTTCAATGTTATGCTGGAGCTTTCTATTCTGTGTGACACTTCACACATTTAAATACTCTGTTTTAAAAATATTTACATTTAAGTCCCATCTATGTTGTTTTTATGTCAATATTTTTGTCTTATATTCTGTATCATCTTTATCTTGTGCTATAATAACCTGGTTGTCCACAAAAAAAGACAGTGATGTGTTGTTTTGTTCCCTGTTGGCAGTCCCTTACTTTTCCACCTCTTGTTCCAGTCATACAGTACACTTTCTAAGAAAGTCTTGAACAAGTCTGGTGATAATCCACATCCCTGTTTCATTCTTTTAGTTATTCTCAACCCTGTTGATATCCTGTTTCCAGTTTTCACTTGTGCCTCATTCTTGGCATGCAGTTTTTGAATCACTACTAACATTTCCTGTGGAATTCCAATATCTCTAATCGTGGGCTATAACAGTTTCCTTGGTACCAAATTGTATGCCTCTGCCAAATCCACAAAAACTAAATGAGTTTTTTTATTCATTCCTTTTCGTTGGGTTGGGTTGCTCACCTTGTTGTGGTGAGACGGCTTATGTGCTTCAAATGATCCTGATTGATGTGCCAACAGTATAGCATAGCTGTTGGCAGGGCCTCACATGCTTGAGTGGTCAAAGGGTAGAAGCTACACTAACAGGTACCACACTGGCCCTCCAGGTTACTGGGAGTCTGCAATGGGCTGGCAACACAGCCAGTAAAACAAAAGAGTTGCTATGTACCTCAGTCAAAGGCATATAGTGGATAAGAACAACTGGAATTGAAAGTGGTTTTGAAAAAGGACTCTGCAAATAGGCACATAGAACATTCAGGAATTTACAATAAATTTTGATTAAGTTTTTAAAGAATTTACACTACTAACAAAACATTTCCCCAGAAAATTATTCCATGATTGAGTGGAAACAAGAAAAATGAACTGTAAGTTGTCTGTTTTCATGAGTGATATGACTGTCATCATAGTAAAGCATGTTGAAATTTGCAGGTAATATAATCCTACTTGATTTTTCCAGTTTCAGTTATTCTCAGTTTATAAGGCAAGAAAGTATTTGTTTCTACTTCTCCAGATTTTTATTCTCATCCCCTGCATTTAGTTCAACACAAGGTCTGTCGTGAGTACAAAATTTTACTAAGCTTGTTTTGTTAAAATTTAATGTAAGGTTGTTGGCTTTAAACGATTTGTTCAAGATTATGAAGACATCATTCAGGTAATTCTTTTTCTCATCATCAACATTTTTGTCATTATCATGTTGCAGATGGGATAAAAGGAAAATGGCTATGGAATCCGCAATGGTGTGTGAAGAGGAGCAAATCATATCATAATTATACAATGCTTCATTTACAGGGTACCCATGGAAAATTTTTCGCCTGATGCTATAACAAACATATTAAAATTTAAAGGTGTTTTAAGATAGCTGAGATTTTAGGTTATATTGTGTAAATATTTATATGTATAGTTTATTATACTACTCAGTATACAGTATGAAAAAACATGAATTTCAGAGACATGTCAATAGTAAGTGAGTTAAATTAAGTTTATATACAAATTCCAAGAGTAAGGCCTCTTGAAAATGTTTCCTAATTATTATGTTTCACAAAATGGAGTATTTTTTAAGTGCTTCCTTGCACTCCTGATACAGTTTTTGCATTTGTAATATAATCTTAGGTGACTCTGATGCTTGAAATATGATGTAATGCAATCTTGCTTCTCTTCAACATAGATGTAGTCATTTCACATCTTGTGTATTTCAAGTTTATCTTCTGTCACAAGGAAAAACCACAAACATTTTCACGACACACGCAAAATCGTAATACGTACCTTATACCTGAATTTTTTCCCTTAATCCTTTCCTTAATGCTGAACAAAAACATAAATACTGTGTCAAGAAAAACTTGGAAATCAACAAATAAGAACTGGAATTTTCAGTCTAACACAACTGTATGTTTTTTAAGGCTTAGCTGTATCCGGTTTTAAAAGTAAATGATTTGTAAATGAATTCTCATAAACCAAGCATATATTTTGTGTACCATTTTACGTTTACTTTCAAAAGTTTTATGCAGTAACTTGATGATAGTCGAAACAGGTGCCAAAACAAGTTGCTAAGCCATAATAAATTCACAGTTGTGTTAGACTGAAAGTTTAAGCGCTTATTTGTTGATATCAAAAACACAATGGGATGACAACTGTCAAATTAAAAACATGAAAGCTCTGTTAATTACTAGAAGTGAGACTGATACTGAGAAAGACACTACAGAATCAATACTGCGTTCATAAATCAGTTAAGAGCAGATCAAATTTGAGGGTGAGCAAGAAGTTGCTATATCTTTATGCAAATGACAACAAAATGGTACTGAGAAAGACACTACAGAATCAATACTGCGTTCATAAATCAGTTAAGAGCAGATCAAATTTGAGGGTGAGCAAGAAGTTGCTATATCTTTATGCAAATGACAACAAAATGCTCTAATGTCCTGGTTTGAACAGTTCTAATTGACCTTGTGTGTTCCAGAGAATTCGGATGAGTTAGTTTGACCTTGGCCAACGCCAGCAGTTACTCCACTGAATAACAGTTGGTCTGTGTGGAGCCTTCTCACCCATTCTATACAATGGATGGTATTACTAATATATATCTCACTGACAGAGTATAGAAGGATTTGGCCTGGTTTAATTTTGCTGAAGACAGGAATGGGTCACAACCTGTTGTGAATATGTTAATGAACCTCAGGGCTTTATAAGGTGTGGCAGATTTCTTGGTTTGCTGGGTGACTATTAGATTCTCACAAAGAACGCTGCTCAAAGGAACTAAATAGCTACATGATGTATATCAATTTTGCTTGGCAATATATCAGACAGGGTTGAGTATGTGAGGTGTGGGGGTTGGGGGCTATGAAGGATTGCAAGCAACTCTAAGAGACAAAGAAGTAATATTAATTTGCCATTGTACTTAAAAGTGTACTCATTATTCTCCATTTTTTAAGATCCGGTAACACAACCTTGTTGCCAATTCATTCCATACATAAAATACATATTGGAGTCAAAATGCTATTTGGTTATTGTGTTAAAACAAAGTTTGGTTTCTTTCCTATATTAAGTTTATGAGTTATACCTCAAAGGATGGAAAGTGAGTTCTTCCTCATGACAAACATATAACAGGAATAAGTCCCTTCTGAATCATGCTTACATTCCTTTCACTTTGTTTCACTAACATAGATTTTCCTAGACGTAGCTAGAGTTTTAGTAAAAGACTGTACAGTAACTCATCTCCATTAGGTGGTGCTGTGTTCTGAGATACAAAATCACAATTAAATGCAATTATAATGAGTGTACTGATTTATAATCAACAGCGTGACACTATAAAAAGAACAAAACTTTCTCTTAAAGGTAAAACAAAATCCGAAATAAACACAACTGAAAAGAAGAGCCTGACAGGAATTTTATGACATCCTGCTGCACGATATTTTATTATTTCATGTGGAATTTTATGTGCATATGATATGGTGACACTAAAAAAACCCATAGAGCATGATCTGTCACTTTGTCAGTACCTATATTAGTTTTTGGGATCTAGAAATACAGAAACAAAGAAATCCTAAGTCACAGAAATGAAATAAATTGGTGAAGAATCAGGCAGCATAGAAGTCTCTAAGCACTGTCAAACAGCACCTGTGGAATGAATGTACAGCATCACAATACTATATATCCAGACAGAGTGACATGTTATTTTTAGGGTAAATTTTTATGGCCTTTGAGGGACTAAGCACTACAAACTGAGTCTGCTAATTCATATTCATATGCAATTCCTCTATGGAAATTGCAGCTACATTATAACTCAAAAATTACAACGTGTTCACCTCTTTCTTTACAAATATACCAACATATAGAGTCTAAAACAGCTCAAGAGAATGTATGAACTGCCTAAAATTCGTGGTGTTACTGGAAATCTTCAACTGAGATCCTACCTTATAGGTCATTCTATACATTTAAAGTCTGTTGCAAGGGGGGGGGGGAAAAAAAAGAAGTTCTACACACTAATGTCCATAAAAGCTCCTACAGTGGAACATAAGGCACGTGACAGGATGAAACTTCAAATGCATACAGACCTGAGAGATTTAAATAAAGCTATCACATCTTCATACAAAAATTACATACTCTATTTTAATACAGACATGATTAATTTTATTTTTGACCTTGGTCACATGTAAATATTTAAAGTGAAATTTAAAGTTTTAGTAGTAGTGAAGATTCAGATTTTGGTCTGTTGGTTACTACACCATGTAGACTGCTTGTTGGTTACACCTACCAGACTACACTAAGCTCGCAGACTCTAGTGCCACTAAATCTATCCTTCCAGCAAAGTTGTCTAATGAGATAAGACAGATGGTAATAAAATGTACTACCTAATGCTAGACACATGAACAGTAAACACACGATGTTTTACAACGGGATTGGTAGAGAAACAGAACACATCTTTGTAACAAAAGTCAGGCATCTCATAACAACCATAAGCATAATTTCAGTTACATAGGTAGAAACATTGCTCTACAATACAATAAAATAAGAACTAACAGAATAGATTAAGAGGGATGGAAAATTGTTTCAGGCTGGTTTAAATTATGTGTGAAAAAAGACTTGCCTTAATGAATATTACTGGCACATAAAATACTCGTATAATATTTTTTTCAATATTATATTATAAAAAAATGTGCTTAGAATTATTAACTAGATGTTAAAATAGATTCAATAATAAATACGAATATTCAGTTAACTATTTAGGTGCAATATCTAAAGCAAAAATAGGGGAAAGAAGAAAAAGAAAGAAAGAAGAAGATGAAGACAATGATCATATAATAAAAGTGGAAGACAAAGTTACAAGAGGCCATAGGAAGACTAAAATGGAAAGGATAATTACATACAAAAATTTTCTGATATTCATACCAATCACTTTAAGAATGTAAGAAATAAACCAGTTTAGTAGTGGTGTTCTGCTCATTAGTGACATGGCTAATTGTCCAAAAGGAATTCAAAGAAACTAGTGTATAGCTTCAAAATATAATGAAATATAGGGTCCAATGTACATGTTTCATTGTCAGAACTCATCCCATGCACTGAAGAAAAATCACTGTACATGCAAATTTATGGAATGGACGTAGCGAAATATAGTGAACTGTAATACTAGAACACCGACGTGGCACATTGTACACTACACAAAAAACACATGTTCAACAGAATCATACAATAGACACACACTGAAATGGGAAGGCAATATATTAGATTTTAACACTTAAAATAGTAAAAAACATGTACAAGAGAATATAAAATTTAAATGTATTGGATGAAGTTTGCTATGCTAGATTTGCTTGCACAGCATAGATGCTGGTCAATAAAAGCACCATAGTCATATCTCTGACCTATTTGATATATGCTATTATGAATATGAAAACATCCTGAGCTTCAGATTGAGCCATTGGCGACTCTTGGAGGCATGAACTTCTTGTCCATACTAGAAAAAAAGGAATATATTTCACAGATAACATAGTTTTTCCAGAGGCATCTTGATAATGTAGCATCTATTACATTTTAGTGACATTTGAAGGGGTAAATCAAATCTTTCTATTTTACATTTTCATATTGTGAAAAAATATGTTTAGTACAGTAACTGTTACTGTAAGACATAAAAAAAGGTAAAGTGATCCTGTGAGAGGCCCGGTGTGGCCCAGACGGTAGCTCTACTCTTCCATGACCACGGCACTAGAAGGGTGTGAGTGGTCAACAGCATGCCCCAGCCACACTTTACCCCCGGGAAAGACCCAGTACCCATTTTACAGGAGGTTGGGTGTGCCCCAGGGCCGGTCTGGACGGGCGGAAAATCTCGTCCCCACCGGAATTCGATCCCCGGACCGTCCAGCCCGTAGTCAGTCACTATACCGACTGAGCTACCCAGCCCATCCTGTAAAACATGACAGACACAAAACGACACAGCACAAGACCTGTGATACAGTGAATCACTTATCATGATAATTTAGTTCTCTGTTCCAGTAGCCATGGACATACATGAACATATTCAGACAAAAACTGTGTTGTCCATTTAGGTGTGAGCATAAGCACCTGAATTTGATTTATAAGCCTTGCTTACAACATCATCAGAAGTTTGATATAAAAACTATTTAATTTAACTTTATATAGATTTGGTACATAACCATCTTATTAAATTGATTTTAAATGATAGTTTTCATTGTCTCTGCAGTGTTAATATAGGCAACTTTAACTGTCCCATGAACATTTTCCTCACAGTAGAAATTTGCAGTTTTGTGTAGTGTGCTTCCAATTTGTTTACAACAAAAGAATATGTAACTGCATGAATTTCTTTCAAAATACACATGCACAGATACACACCCACACACACACACATACAGTGATGGTGACATTGTGATAATCTGTGTGTCTGTCATATTAAACACTGTTTTATGCAGGACTACCAGCATAATCATCATGCCACAACCATCACAATTCTATTCTTCCATATCTGTTTAGATTATCAACAACTGTAAAGAAATCTGACATTTGATGTATTCTCGCCATTGCCCATTCACACTGATTATGGCATATTATGTTTGAATAAATTCTTGTCTGAAAATACATGGAAACATAACACTGATTCTGGGGTCTGATATTTGTCATACCCACCATTCTAGATTTCTTTGTGTTGGAGAGGTGTGTCAGAAATATAATATGTGATTAACAAACTATTAAATAATGCTTTTTCAAATGCCTGTCTTGAAAATATGGCAACAATGTTGAATTTTGTATTTCATAATGTGAAATTGAGTAATTGAAGACCAGTGAACTGTTCGGAGAGTACTCTGTACCAGTTGGAGGACTTGTAGAGTGCTGACTGAGAAAACATTGATTATGAAATGGAAGGATATGTTTTACCATACTTTAAGGTACTACAAGCAAGAGGCAGCACCCTGTCTTGAATACAGATTACATGCATATACACTGAACCCCAAATTGTGTCAAATAAATTTGCAATGATAGATGTAGAGCATAGTAATTGTCCTTATGCCATGTTGTTGTGGCAGCACTGCTCTGAAGGAATTTACTTTGCTGTCCACTGCCCATAATACACTGTTGCCAACACCACAGAACAGTGCCACACATAATGGCTATGAACCTCTTTTTTTTTTTGCAAAGAGCAAAGCTATATTGTGTATCAAAATACAGACTTCAAGACAAGCAACATGACCCTAGCAGTTAATGACAATATTATTCTTTGTAGCTGTGGTTATAGCAACTGAAGTTCAAGAAAAATGCACTGTTGCCAGACATGGGACCTTGGCAGTGAGGCACAGGATCTGAGTCTTAACAAACAGCAACTTATTCATTCTAGATTATCTAGTATCTTGCATTCATTGCATTTCTATCTGTTCTGGGTGAAAAAGAAGTTTACAACAAACAGTATGGAGAAGCATAAGTCCACACCCACAAAAAAATATTTTTAATTTGTTCATGTTCTTCTATAAGCTCCCTTCCTTAAGTGTGATGCTTTTTTAGCCTGTAGAACATCCTACATCCTATAATAATGTTGAATCAGTCCAAGCTTCAATTGTAGTGACCATGGCTATACTTGTCTGTTAGCATCAAGGTTTTTAAAATCATTCATCACTTCTTCCACTTCTGTGCCTCTGCTCTTAGCTGAACTATCTTTTGCACTTCCTATGACAAACTTACTGACTCTATTATACTCTGATGGACACATATGTACCAATATTAAAATAAAACTGCTAATGATGGATATTCACAATTTTCAACAAATGCTATGAATTTGGGTTCAATGTTACAAACTGTAATGTTGATGCCCATAACTTTATATTCACATTCCAGATAAGATACCTATTCTAGGATATGCTAAATTTTAATTACTGATGTTAACAATACAATGATGACATGAAGTTACATTATAATTTAAATGTTGAATTATAGAAGCATGGCAAAAATAATTTGCCTGATGTTCACCTCTTACATTGAAACATGTAATGGACTGTGACAACAGTTACTGTTTATAAAATAAAAAGATATTTGTGTTAACTGATTTATTCTTAGACAGATTGTGGCAAAAATATATGTTATGGCTCAGAAATTTGAAATCTGAAAATAAAAAAATTCACTCTTTTCATAAACACAATTCATGTCTTGCATGCAAAAGTCCATTTACAGGAACAATTAGATGTGTGGCATGGGTGATAACAGCCTTGTGCTACACCCTATATCTCCACTGTCACCCCGAATGGTTTTCACAGTTTTTTTATTTGTTCAGAGATATTGATGCACCTATTCCTATGGTAAAACCAACTAGATACACTGGTGCATCTAGTTGGTTTTACTATAGGAATAACATTACAATGCATGGCCCTATGAATGTCAAATATGTATGTGCACATTAGAACACAGTTCTATTAGAGAGGATAGAATGCAGCAGTTTGCTGTAGGCTCACATCTTCACCCTGCAGTAACATGGGAGTTCAAATAAGTGCTATTTCTTCTTCTTCATCTTTGTACTTGAAGGTCTGGCAGTTGGTGGTCTGTCCTTTGTGGTGTGATATTCAACAGGAGAGTCGCTTGCTTCTACTGATGTTGCTGGTGTCACCTGCAGTTTAGGGACTGTCAAGGGTCTCATCAGAGACCTCACAACAGGAGGGACATTAGGAGTGGGAAGGACTGGTGAGCTGGCACAAAGAGCTGCTGTAGTGAGCTGTGTGACGAGGGAATAGCGGCCTGGAGGGGACTGAGACCCTGAGCTGGTTGTGCGAAATGCACGCCGAAGTCGGGACTTGAAACCAGTGGATTGTGATGAGTTCTGGCCACTGCTGGTTGAAGTTTTACCTGCTCCCACAAGAAGTCGTGTTCCAAGTTCTGGTTCGCTACCCCACCGACCATAAGCTGTCGTCCTTTCCAACAGACGATGGCGGGCAAACTTCTCAATGACTTCAGCACAGACGTATCGTCCACAGAAACGTGCCCACTGTTCAGCCCGTAGCCCACGGCCAGTATCTCGCAGTGTGGGTGAAGCACCTGGAAGGATTGGTTGGTGGCACAATTTTTTATTTTCATGGTAAAATACTCTTGGTTCTACACTTCTTCCAGTGTTAATCTTCTTTGACTTTTACAGACAAAAAATGGAATATTTAAAATGTGTGTCTCCTTTTATTCTGTGATGTGGAGTTAATGCTTCACACATTCTTAATCATCTATTCTATGAAATTAAAAGAGGTTACCAGGTGGACTTACCAAGAGGGACACATAGAATTAAAACGAACTGTCCCACAAAATCACATTCTCAGTAAATTACAGAATAGTACAGTTAAGGTGGAGAACTGCACCAATGATCACATGATTTGTCAGCAGCTGTGTCTCTAATATGATTTATTGACAAAAGGATGTGTAAAATGTGCTGGTCTTAGTCAAGTCAAATTGATTGGCTATGTTTAAAAATTATTCAGTATGTGAGAAGTGGATATATGACATAAAATTTAGATGCCATTAAGATAAATATATTATGTAAAACATTAGTTGAAAATACCGGCAGCTAATTAAAAAGGGAAATATTGTCTTGTGCCTTCCCTGTCCTCTTCTCTTGTGTGCCAAACAACTTGACAAATTTCAACCACTTTTGTAAAATATGTTTATACTGAACACTGTCTTGTGGATGTAATTATGGTTTTGTATAGACCCATTATAATCTATACTTTATATGCAGTTCAAATCAAGCTGTATGAAATTTCTCAAGTGTGTCGCAACTTTACAGTTGGTTTGACTTTGGTATCAAGAGAATTTAAGGTTATGAGGGTATATGTACCATTGTTAACTATATCTGCCAAGAAAGAATTTACATGTGAAGCTAGTAAACATTAAGAACAATAAGACATACACTTGCAACACATTTGCAAACTCCATATTTCATATCAGTGTAATGAGAAAGCTGGTACCACAGTAATTAACTATTTGGTTGTTGAAAGTACTGATTTGAATTCAGGTCTGGCTATCAGCTATGTTGATGAAAAATGCATGTGGATCCCTGCTGGCTGTCAAACAAATGAGATAAGAACAACTTAAAATAGAACATGATCTAATACATCAAAAGCCTTTCAATTGAGAAAAATCAATGTCATAGCTACAGACAGCACCATGAAAAAAAAAAACATATATACATCTGGCAACAGTCGGGGAAAATTCTCTGTAGTTACACGTAGTCACTAATTCTTAGCAAGGATGATCACTTTCAAAGTATATTTTGCTTCACTCTGTACACCAACGCCGCTGCCAGGCTCTGAGACGGTGCTAGAAATAACTTTCTGGCCCTTAATCCCATGCGTTGAAACGTCATCTTTTGATTCAAAACTGGACCCTTTCAAGGAAATTTTGAATTATGGTAACGTGAAAACAGAGGATAATCACACAAGAGAGGTGGATATTCCGCCACAGGTGTTTATTTTTGGACCAAAGTTTTTTAATGGGACATGCCGTGTGGGCAGGCTGATAGTCATGATGACAAACGCACTTACATGTCCACAGTCGACCGCACAGTCGTGAGCAGTGGCAGCGAGCAATCTTGTGGCGCCCGGGACAATAAAAATGACCGCTCCTAACAGAAATTATGCATTTAAAAATGCTATTACTAATTGCATTTATTTTTATTTTGCTCAATAATGTGAAAGTTGTTGTGGGCAGAAATCAATTTTTTTTAAATTGAAATACACATCTTGCCATCCATTTTTACCGCTCCCTGCACTCTGCCGCCTGGGGCGGACCCAGCACTCCCCCCTCTCTTCACCCTCAGGCCCGGTAAGCTACTACCATTTGCTGTGAGCACTTCACAAACACAAGGGTAGAATCGTTGCCTGAGAATCAATGAAGAACAGGTCTGCGATAAATAATAAATTTCACTTGAGGAAAATAGACAAACGTGTTTTTTGGCGCGTTCGCAAAATTGCGGAAAAGCGACTATTAGCTTCGTCATGTCTGTCCGTCCGTCCCAAATTAACAACAATTCGTTAAATGAATGTTTTTTTCGGAAATCTGTCGTGAAAATTCAAGTTGCATTAAAAACCGACAAGAATAGCGGGTACTTTACATGAAGACCAATACAAATTTTTTATAATAGCTCACTCGGTTTTACTTAAAATAAGAAATGTTTGAAACAAAATTTGTAGAGAAAATTTAAACACACATTTTATGTTCAGTAACTTTTTTTTCTTTCGAAAATCGTGCCGTTTATTAGATGAAGTGGAAAATACAGTAGAGCTGGAGAGGCCACAGATAACAATATGGCGCATAGCGAATTTCACGTTGGGTACCTAAGGCTACAAACACACAATCAGAATATGTAATACTTACTGTTTTCCATTGCAACAATGGTTGCACCAATGCGCCTCAGTGTTGCCTTGTACGTACATAACCTCTCTTTTTAACACTTGACTTTGACATTTACGATTTTCTGTTTGGTCCCACAGACTGGGCTTTTCCAGCGCAGATTTTTTGTGCTTTTGGGTCACATTGGAAGACCAAAATACATCTGCGTCATTTTGCAGAATTATATGTTGATAAGTCATATTACATGGCGCTTGTAAGTCGGAAATGATAAGAGCGGAAGGACATAAATTTATTGTCCTGATGTATGTGGTATTTAGAGAGTATGTGGTATTTAGAGAGTATCACGATGACGTGGACCAAAGACAAGTACTTGGACTCAGTGCTGTAGTGCTGAAAGATAACAAAACCTTCTGTGATTGATTGGCGCTACGCTTACCAGCCAACAATAAGATTTTGGCACACTTGGTGCGACCCTGCAAGGCTGCCTTCATGAGTGGCGTGAAACCCAGGGCATTTCTTGCATCAACCTCCACAGTGCACTTGCTCAGCATGAAGTTCATTACTTCCACATGCCCTGCAATTACAATACAGGTTGTCGTAACTGTAGCGCGTAACCACACGCCCGGCAATCTCAGTACAGACTTCGATAACTTTAATGCGTCTGTAACTTTTTTTAAAGTAAAAGGATAAGAGTAAAAGACAGTTAATATGGCATATAATTTCTTAACTAAACCTTCTCTGCTTGTGAATATATCAGGGGAATTTTATATTTTTTTGACCGTGCATCCTTGTATAATCTTGTAAATAAAGCCAACCCGGTGCACAATTTTTCTTAGTATGTTTATTTTTTCTCTACATGTTTCGGAAGACTATGTGCCCATCATCAGGAGAAATAACTGTATCTATGCTACACTTTGTATTTGTCACTCTGTGTGGATGACTGTCTGGCATAAATACAGTTACGTCTCCTGATGATGGGCTTATAGCAGCCCGAAACATGTAGAGAAAAGAAATAAACTTACTAAGAAAAATTGTGCACCAAGTTGACTTTATTTTCGAGATTATATCAGGGGAATTTGCGTCCTAACAATTATTATCTTTTTCCCAAACTGGAGGAATGATTGTGAGGTGGGAACAGTTGCAATATGATGGCTGATAAACACAGGACCTGAACGTCTGTCCAGACGGTACAGAATAGCTCGTCCCACGATAAAATAAATGCCTCAGTTGTCGTGGAACTATGTCTGAAAGTAGTGCGAATGTATTGCAATTAAATATAGACTGTCCTCATTAGAGCTGAAAATAAATAACCAGATATATACGCATTGTAGGCCTACATTAATTCTCTGTCCTTTCCTACATTTCACTGTTCGCTATGAGATGAGAAAAAGCAGAACATAATTAAATAAAATATATACCTGTAATTTAAAACGAAAAAACGCTAGGTGTTTGAAAGGTAAAACTGTTTTGGGTGGAAATAATGTAAATACTGTCTAATTCAAATACACCAAACACCAAAACAGTTTCACTGCCTTTGCCAATAAAGGAAACGTGCTTACTGAATATTCAGTAGTAAACGCACCATAGGTGTAATGGTGCTAGGAAAAAACAGTTATCTTCTATTGAAGTTACAGATAAAAGCAATCTACGATGTTCCCTTCTTCTGCCCTCCTCTCTGTTTTAATTATTCTTGTTTTATTGAACGGCGTTTCAATGACTTGGTCGAAGGATAGGATTGTAATTGAACAATGAGGTGGAAAAGATGTGTAACGAAATGTGCCTGGACGGACTGAGCTGCCAGTGTAGTAGGTCTCCGGGTAAAGTTCATACCCGGCAACCCCCGAGTATGAAACAAGAGCGCTAACAAATTTAAAGCAACGTTCGCCCATCACCCCGTCGTATCGGTGCAAAACTAATTACATTGCCTGTCTGATTCCCCCTTTCGCCACTATCGATGTCTGATAAGATAACAGGCGTCACAATGTTGCCCCTTTGCACGACATGAACGCATGAAGGAATGGCGGTATAGGAAAAGTAATTCTTAACCTCAGCACAAAATGGGGCGAGTGGTCAGCTGGTCAGCTGGTCAGCTTCACGCACCTGCAATTCAACCCCCCCCCCCCTGCGCCGACGAAAGAAGGTGAGATATGCATTCAGTAGGACGCTAGGTGAACTACTTAGGCGGTCTGGACGCTTAGGAGACGGCATACATCTCTTACTCTTGCAGAGAATCGAAGAGCAATTCCTTGGTCGTCCAGCCTGTACCTTCCCTAATTTTACGTTTTTTTTTTTCCTCCGTATCTCCGTAAATTAACGTCATTCTGCTTCTCACGCTCGAACTTTGAGCTCTGATTCAAATCAAAGACGTCGCGTCTTGCTGGGAGGTTTGTGCAACAGGAATCCAAGGCGCAAAGTAACACATCGCGCGACAGAGCGACTGCATTTTACCAATCAAAGACAAAAGTTAACCTGAATTACATTTGAAGATTTACTTCGCATCGCGCAATACATATACTCCGTCTTGCTTATAAAAACAGATCAGTTAATGCTCAATTGAATAATCATAATTTATTTTATTTTCGAAAACCGTAAAATATATACAAACGAATTTGACGTTCAAGTGGCCGTGCATCGTGATAAGTTCTTGTAATAAAACTAACTAGATGCACTAATTCCTCAAATTTATTTTTGGAATAAAATCCTACATATTTCGGATAGTTCCACTGTTCATCAACAGGAGTTTTTCACTGTACACATAGCAATGATATATGTCATACAGGTTTGCTCACAAGCTGTCAGCAAAACTTTATGACATCATATCATTGCTAGGTGTACAGTGAAAAACTCCTGTTGATGAACAGAGGAACTGTCCGAAACATGTAGAATTTTATTCCAAAAATAAATTTGCGAAATTAGTGCATCTAGTTAGTTTTATTATAAGAGCATATACACACGAATTCTGTGCGCAGAACTTCGAATTTTTTAAGGTCAACCCTAGTGGTTCATGTAGTAACTACTATAAAACTCCGTGGCCTTAGTCCGCACGCGAACTATACCGACAGAGCGGCCGCCGCCGGTCGGCGAAGTTAGTGCCAACTTTTGCGGATAGAGGGGTGTCACGTGGTCAGCGCAACGGGTC
>Ga0123352_10003943_pt1 | contig 21705 bp, 13 predicted proteins | sample TergutLab28metaG_FD_89700 | JGI IMG/M metagenome (GOLD analysis project Ga0123352, IMG submission 89700) | Labiotermes labralis P1 segment gut microbial communities from Petit-Saut dam, French Guiana - Lab288 P1 | ecosystem: Host-associated > Arthropoda: Insects > Digestive system > Gut ...
ATGTGTAATGCAGTTTTGACCTCCTGATGATGAGCACATGTGCTCGAAACATGTAGAGGCATGAAATAAAACTTATTGTGAAACAAATTTTTTGCATCAAGTTGGTTAAATACTGAGATAAATTAACTGATAGGTTTTTATGATCGAGACGGAGATTTTTTACTGCTCGGCACGAAATGCGGCTTTAAATACAATTATCGTAAATGTAGATATTTAAAGGGTCAAAACGGTTTTACAAAACGAGCGAATCAAACAGTATAATCCTATATTCGTAAAGCGAATAAAAAAGCAAGGTACATAAACCGATATCACCCACACTTGGATTCGTGTTTTTTTTGTAACGGTACAAAACGGTGCGGCATACCGGAAACTTCACTGACTCGACGAATTAGATGAATACTGCACAATCAGGACTCGGGACAAAAATAATGTTGTCCGTTGTTTTTGTTTCAGAATTATTATCACAGTATGAAACAATAACAGCAATTTTTTTTTTTTTTTAATTTTGAACAAAGACGAGTGCCGTTTGTGACTTTATCTGCTGTCAAGGAGTAAGGATCAGCATATTTTTTTTCTTCTTCTTCTTCTTTACCACAGAAAAGGCACTGACTAACAAAATGGTATATTCGAAAAACTTAGATTATAAGCAGTGAAGTAGCCTACTCCTGCCTCCACTGTGCATATATCGTTTTGAGACGTTAAGAGCCGCTCAGCTCTTTAAGAAAGTATTTGCCTTTCACGGACATTTTAGTGTTACTGTTGTGCCCACGAACACTTGCCCAAAGCCACTGCGTCCTGCACACTACTTTAAACTACTTTTATCTGACATTTTCTTTACAGGCATCATCCTTCTTGTTCTGCCATAGTAGGCCCATATATTCCCCTGATGACACATGTCAACCACAGTGCACGGCGTCATATCTTAAAAAGGCAAATTTCTTCTTGTACACGCGCACAGGATCTGAGGTAAAGCAACTCGGATTATGCTTTAGAACAAGAAGGAGAAGAGCAGTCAGCAAGAGGCAAGAATATACAAAGATAACAACGATGAAAGAAATGACGGAAGATACAAAAAGGAAAGAGGAGGAGGAGAGAAAAAAGGCATTACTTTATTGTGACTGTCACACTGTCAGTTGCTTCCAGGTGCAGACACATCAAGGTTTCATCCAGCGACCCCATAGTGAAATATTACTACATTTCCGCATAAAAGTTACTCATTCAACATTATTGCATCCAGTGACCTAAATATCACTACTTCTCCACACAAAAGATGCACCATTTGCACCGATGAAAGAAAACCCCACGATACTACAGCCAAAAGTCTGGATAAAATAATTCTTCACTAATATCACAACTTACGATTCTAAAACCTATTATTCTCCCTATATTTTAAATTTTTTTACTTACACCTGGGGAAACCGGAGGGAAGAAGACCACTGGGGAGACCTAGGCGTAGATGGGTGTAATATTAGGATGGATCTGCAGGAGGTGGGATGTGGGTATATGGACTGGATTGGGCTGGCCCAGGATAGAGACAGGTGGCGGGCGCTTGTGAGTGCGGTAATGAACCTTCGGGTTCCGTGATCTGCGGGGAATTTCTTGACTAGCTGCAAACCAGTTAGCTGCTCAAGAAGGACTCTGCACCATGGAGTAAGTAAGTAAGTAAGTAAGTAAGTAAGTAAGTAAGTAAGTAAGTATACTTTTAAACCTTATTATTATTTTTTAATTCGTAATATATATCAATAAGTAAACGAGATCTCGTACTCCATAAAGCATTGCTAATTGTATACAACACTTTTTAGAACTCAGCCTGAAAATGGCTCTATAAGAGGAGCCAAAGCATGGCGCTGTCAAAAATGATTTAATAATCTTTTAATTGTACTGACTTAATAAACAGTTGTGTTAGACTGTGCAATTATATATACTCTATCGCAATATATTGTCGCTAATTTGTTAGAACATATACTTAACGCGGAAATATTTCAAATATATATGAAGTGATATTCTGGGTGAAACAAATTTAATTACTACGCACTTTGATGCTGTATTGAAGCTGACACGAATATTAATTAGTTGAATTACGTATTATCAATTGTACTTTCCTAATGGTTTTCACGTTCTGCAATATGAAACTGGCTGCCTGTAAAACTGCACACTGCAAGTGTTGATAGTGTGTCTACACCAGTCATTAGACATATTCTGGCAAATGTTACAGTAAATGAGAAAGTTCTTCTCAGTGAATCTATCGGTCTGCAGTTCAATTCACGTGCAGCACAATAGATATTTTGAAATAAAAATTATTTAGTGTGATCACAATATGTTAAATTATCCAGCCAAGTAAAGGGAATACTCAATAAATGATTGAGATTTTTTTTAATGTAATAATTTTATGTTACGGGTGGCAATTGTTATTACCCTCCCCGCGAGCCAGAAAACCTAGCTACGCCACTGATCCGAGGTGACACAAGGAAACACTTGGCCGGATACTTAGTAGTGCAACCCATCCATACAAACATTTTTTATAAATCCTGTACTCTTCGTGTTAATGTCCCATCAATTTCAATTGCCTTAATTTCATGATCGCATCTACACAAAGTTTGCATTAAAATTACGAAAGGAAATAATAAAGCCTTGTGACGCCGTGTCAAGTGATATATAGTCACTCAAGTTTCGGAGGAGTTTTCTGGCACCATCTTCAGAGTTATACACATAGACCGTGAAAACGGAGGCAAGAGAGTATGTACACGAATTGTTTCTACCTTAATTTCTCAGTGGTTTGTTTGTTTGTTTCTGGCGCGACAGCCCCCAGTGGGCCAGAGCCTCCTCATTCACGAGGTTTATAGATCACACACAACGACGCACCACAGTCAGTAGGACTCCCCATGGACGACTGATCAGTCCGTCGCAGAGACCTCTACCTGACAACATACGACACTCACAATAGACATCCATGCCCCCGGTGGGATTCGAATCCATAATTTCAGCAGGCGAGCGGCCGTAGACCTACGCCTTAGGCCGCGCGGCCACTGGGACCGGCAATTTCTCAGTGGTTAGGGTCTATGAGTATGGACCCTGAAGGTGGATTCAGCCAATCCCTCCAAGAGTTAGTAAATATTTACTAATCGACACGGCGTCACATCTCAGAAGACTTGAACCTTCACCTTAAAGCTACGAAAATCTCACACCTTACATGCATCTTATGAAGACAAGCATGCAACTTGACGCTCTTGGAAGTACCATGGGAGACTTTCACAAACGCGTAGCATAATCGACTTGTTGTGTGTATGTTAACCTTTGGTCTGCTAGAAACGAAGCCGGAAGGAAAACAACGTCTTTGCCTTTGCAGCAGCGCCAGCATGTCACCTCCTCTGAACAGCACGTCTACACGTAATTAACTTCACGTTGGAGCCATTTTTTCATTAACATTTCCCCTTGTTAGGTCATAGGTTAAACAAGATTACAGGTAGTGCAGATTAGTGCGGCTTGGGAAGCCGTGTGGTAAACACATGCCAGACTAAACGGTGTCATAAACCACAGGACCACAGTCCTCACGGCCTTCGAAACCGCAAATATTCTGACTCCTCCTCTTCATCTTCCTTTTTCTTCTTCTCCTCTCTCTTCTTCTTCTTCTTCTTCTCTTCTCTCTCTTCTTCTTCTTCTTCTTCTTCTCTCCCTTCTTCTATGGCGCAACAACCCGACATCGTGCTTTGGTCACCTAGTTTTTCTCCAGGTCTCCGTATTTGTGACTCCGGGGACAGGGTGGCCCAGCTGTACAGCAGGCACTGAATAACTCTGGACCTCTGCAGCGCCACTTACCTAACAATTATTGTGAATACGGCAAGCCCGTGTGGTGACCTCAATCCTCACGTGTGTATAATTTATTTCTACGTGACTGTTCTCATTCAAGAGGCCAAAATCCCAAATATTCATAAGGTTCGTCATCCCCGTTGTGTTTATAATCAAACTAGATTGGAGTGTATGTACTTGTCTAACACAACTATATGATGGTAGAGATACGTATAGAATTTATTACATAAAGAGCAACTACATGTTTCGGCACTTTAAATTTTTTCCATTTCTCAACCTGAAGATAGCCAATGTAAAGTGCCGAAACATGTAGTTGTTCTCTATGTAGTAAATTATATACATATATCTCCCAAACATTCTTCTAGCCACTATAAACGCAGGCCTGTGTAAATTCTGCAATAGCAGGATTCATTTATTAGTACAGAGATTAGACTAGGGCTAGACGAACCAGGTGTGTTCTCCGTTAGGGGCAAGAACCCTACTCTTCTAGATCCTACTCATACGGCGTGGCTGTTAATCACACATGTTTATAATATTATTTCAAGCCACAAACGTTTCGGCGCCTTGTGCTCGTGACATCTTCAGTGACCTGTAGCTCTCATCTGGTTCATATACGAGGCAAGTTACAGTTTTATTGTATTCTACTTGTTCGTGGTTCTCTTGTCTTCGTTTCGTTTCGACACCCAACTTCAGCTTCGCCTCTCTTCACTTATTCCTACGCATTGCTCTATTTTCCCAAGCGTCCAGACCGCTTATGGAGCCCGTGCGAGCGTAACGCGACCAGAAGGTACAGCCGGCCACGCACCTAAGTCTACAGTCGGGGTCCAAGAGTGCGTGGAGCTATACATCCATTTCTCCATACATCTTCATGCCACAGGAACAACGTTTGGTTATTTTCCGAACTGAATAATGGGCTACCTGCATTTCTTGGGCCGAACTACCGCTTTGTTGATGAAAGGCCATCAATTCCCTCTCATCCACCGGATGTACAGTTCTAAATTACACAGCATTCGTCTTCAAGTTTACATTAGCAGGGCTGTCCAAGGATTGGAACTTGTCCAGGTGTTAACAGATTCGTTGTCCTTCACAGATTTGCAATATGGCCCCGCTCTGTTCTAAACCCTGAGTAATTTAGCTGCTGCTAATCATTACGCAGCGCATTTTATTTCACTCAAAATAATTAACATGTTCGTAAACATATTTTCGAGCTCTCCAAATTCCACGGCCATTACTTCATCGCAACATAAAGAGACACGGCTTAGCAGTTATAATCGAAAGTGTACACACACACAAAGACCGAACGTCTCGTCGTTCCTAGGGCCACCAGTCGGTGACAGCGGTCGGTCACCACGGGGGGACAGCCCTTCATTCACATCAAGACTATGGTCCCCTTCGGCGTTCGTTGGCCCACGTCCTGTTTATGAGGAAAGCTGCACTGTGCGGCCGTTCACATCTACATTACAATTCAATGGGGGCGTTCGCATCTCCACGGAGTCCTTCTGTCTGTAAGAATTCATATAACATTTCGAGTACCAAGGAATTAATTTTCAAGGAACTTGATATAGGATAATTTTAAGAAAACAGTCCAGTCGTTCCACAATTCATTAAGATATGAAAATTTTAAGGGCCAATTTATATTAAGACCCACAACTGGTCCTGGCACATGCGCGTTTTACATTCCTGTTTTGCGCATAAGCGTTTCGCGTTGCGCTTTGAACCTTTATTGCGGTTGTGTGTGTGTGTGTGTGTAGTTGGGAAGGAGTTCTTGTTTCATTAAATTCCTTTTGCCAATAGTGAAAGTTGGTGCTCCAGATAGTTTGCTCTTCACTGAATCCTAGCAGCAGTGCTAAAATTGAGAATAATAGGCACTGTTCGTCGAGTGCTCCAATATTACTGCTGTATGAGGAAATAATGAACTATCATTTAAAAGCAGATTTGTGTAGCAGCAAAAGCGCAATAAGAGTAACGCCACGCGTAATTTTCTTAAATCGTTTTCTAGTAAACCTTACGTTTATTTCGCAAAATATTACAGCACAACTCTTACTACGGTTACTGGGTCTCTTTCCCGGCGGTAGAGCGGCCGTGGCGTGGCGCACACCATCCACGCCCACCTAGAGCAAAGGTTAAAGAAGAGTAGAGCTATACCTGTACTCCCCTCTGGACCTTCACGGCCTGTTATAGAGTGACGATTACTTCCTTGCAGCGTAACTCTGGTGAACACATTATGAACCTTCACATTCCGTAAAAAGGTGAAAACGTAGTGACTGACTCCAGGCTTATCAATAAGCACTTTGCTTCTCAGAGTTATTTTCCCCTTATGTTGCTAATCCTTACATACTCAATCTCCCGGAACCTTTTCACATACTTAATGACAGAAGAAATGAGTCATCAAGCCAAGGATGACGTATATATGTTTGAACTGAATAATCATTTAATTCCGCTGGCACTGTGGCCTTACATTTATTTCAGCGTCACTGCGCCACATTGGGTTTCAAATATTTACATTTCCTACGGCCAGTACGCAGTTTCACTAATATTACTCCTGAAACGTTTACAAATATACGACAACTTCCTGTGTCTGTCATGTCGTTACTAAACAAAATGGAAACCATTTAATCTATTTTTGTTCCCTAGGATTATAGTGTATATCCGTTGGAATTTTACACGGCAAAATCTGACAGTTCCTAGACGATTTACATAAATAATCATTCAATTGCTCCAGTCTTTATACATTAGGATCCACGAGGTGTAATAAGAAATCACACTTTCTCCGAATACGTACGCCATGAACTGGAAAGACTTCTTGAAAGACAACTTGCTAGAATAAGACGTGTTATTGCCCTTTTGTCGGCAAACGTCGAGCCTGAATTTGCGACCGAGGCATAGGACCCCACGACTGCTTAGTAAAGACATAGTGTTCTCAGCAAACACTTCCATCTAACGTGCTTATTTATAACTGTTACAATGAAATAATATATGGCGACAGAACGACTCCAGAATTTCAACACTTGGGTGTTTTTAAGGGTAGATTTAAATAGAAATAGACACTTTTTCTTTTTTGCATCGTTAATTGTGTATTCCACCCTAAGAAAAAAGCAGACTGGAAAGTACTCCATAACGCAGAACACAAAATTTCCAATTGCGTGTTTTGTAGTTCATTGGGCTTGTTTGTTGTTTGTACATAAAAAGTGATTAACGAGAGGCCTATATGATACAGGCACTTAAAGTAGACGTAGCAGTCAACTTTTAAACTCACAAGCCGGAACTTAATGCGTAACATTTCGACTAGGGCATCAGCTATATTATTAACTGAGATTCTCTGTGGTTTTCTCCAGTCCCTCCAAACAAGTGTCGAAATAGCACTACGATTAGGCTGCAAAATGTCTTCCAAAAATCCCATCAAATTGACATTTCACCCAAATTTACCTTGGATGCTAACGGCCAGGGATGTGAAATCGCTGGCACGAGTACTAAGTTTGGCACCAACAGAGACGTCGGCTGGCACCAGAGATTTGTATAAAAATTTAAAAGTAAATTCAGTTTTCCGCACTAAATTATATCAAATATAAATAATTCTGAAGCGCCGGAAACAGTCATTCCTGTGAACAGTCATTCCTGTGAACAGTCATTCCTGTGAACAGTCATTCCTGTGAACGCGAATCATCAAAGCGAAAATTAACAACACCAAAGCACCCATTGCAAGAATAAATGCGAGTAAGAAAGAGTAAAGAGTGTCGTATTTAATAAGAAAGAACAGTAAACAATATAATACCGCAGTGCTCCCGCAAGGCTCATTAACTAGCATGACATAAGACAGTTTATATTTGTTATATTCCGGCATTACAAGAAAGAAGTAGTAAAATGCAGGTAATAACTTAATATCTCTACTGTTATTAATATTTCTGACAAGTCTTTTCATGCTTTCGAACGGTTTGATTGCAATCAAGCCAGTATTATTACAACAATTACATCCAATTAAAACGGAAATGAAAAACCCTCACAACATATCACCGGTCACATCCGTGGCGAAGCCGCGTGATTGTGTATGTGTGTGTGTGCGGAAAGTGACACACACACAGAGAATGTGCACTCTGTTGTGTTTAATTCGACGTGTTAGAAAATAAACCGAAGTGTTCATCATATTATGAATGCTTAGTGTTTAAGCTGTTAAACCTTGTTCCTGTAAGCGCAAAATAGTGTTATTGAAACTCTTAATTCACCTGAGTGGGATTTTCAGCAATGATGGACACCGAAGTATGGAGTGACTGAAGGTGGTGGTTAACCTTTTGACGCCTAATGTCAACTATAGTGGTCGTACCGCACCGCTAACTTCTAAAGTTGCATTTTATATATTTATTCAACAAACATAGGCACTGAATATTTTAAACATTGTATATACTCTCCGTTTTTTTCTCTTCAAAATGCAGTTTGTCTCATAATTCTAACGTATTTGGTTCCTGTATTATTCACATTTTATATACAGGATGTGCTAAAATTGAAAAAATAATTCCGGCGCTAAAAGGATAAAGTGCTGTGTTTTCTTTGTTCCCAGTTCGGTGTTTTTACAGCCGTTATTGTCAAATTCCATTCCGAAAGCCATCACAAGAAGCTGTGAAACAAACAAGACGTTGAACTAAAAACAGTATTATGCAGAGAACTGATATCCTCGAACACTAAATGTAACCGTTAACAGATGGGGAGTATACTACAGAAATTTTAATGTGGTGTGTGGATTCATTAGTTGAAGATTTCAAGGGCAGAGATTTTCGAATTCTTGAAGAAAGTGCCGTCAAGTAGTAGTAAATGCAACGGTAAAGGTAAAGGTAAAACAGTCCCGTTACAGGCCTGGAGTGGCTCAGAGGGTTCCAGGAAGTTAAGGTTCCTAGATTTCATGAAAACGGCACAGGATGGTGGTAAGGTTGTCAGCCTTAAGCACCGGCCTCCTTTACCCCCAGGAAATACTCCTAGTACTCATTTATGTTAGAGCCTGAGTCGACACCAGGGCCATAGTGCGATCGGAAAGATTATGTCAATGAAAAATTCCAATGACACCAATTGGGATTGAACCAGCGACCTTCCGATTTGCAGCACAGCACCTTATCCACTGTGCTACCGCGGTCCCCTATACCTTCAGAGGTAGAGTAAAAAAAACGACTCGATGACATCTCATGTCAACTTAAGGGAGAATAAGACAAATATGAGTGTTTTGCAAATTTGTTTGGATGAAATAGCCGATGTTTGTTTCGAGGCAAAAATTTTGTTTATTGCGAGATGCCCTTGAGGTGATACAATGAAAGAGAAACCATTGAAGTTCCTTAGTGTATCTGAGACAACCACGGACGAAGATATCCGTAAAATGATTCTTCAAATGTCGTGAAAACTTGACTGTGACACATGTAAAATTGTTTCGCGTGGCTTGAAGACGCTGAAGGGTGATTGTCAAGTAATGATCATACTCTGTATAGTTTTCCTCATTATACATTTTTGTGACCTGGGAGGCTAGGACAAAAATGATGGAAAATTGACTTTGTGTAATTTTATTATCACTATTTTTTGTGACTACCCCTTAGCATTAGGATTTTATATTTATCCTGAATATTTCCTTTTTTAATGTTTTTTGTTTAAAGTGTAATACTTTTTTCTTTTTTAGGTTTTACTTTTATTGGTCGCATAGGTCAATGATAAACAGTCAATGTACCTGCCATTAGTAAAATAAAAATAATATTTTTGTGACCTGAAGATGGCCCACAGTGGCCGAAACATGTCGTCGTCAGCATAATTAATAGGATACAAAACAGCTGTGTTTTGACGTACCCCACCCCCTCCTTAATTGTTTATAACACAACGGGGATGATGCACCTAAAAATTCAAGTAAATTATTGTCGAGTAAATTTATCAGGTTCAGAAAATGAATTGAGTAGGGAAAAATATATTCAAACTCAAAAGCCGAAAAAAATAATTTCAAATTCATTGAATGTATTGTCAAATTGTTTCAGGACAAAGAGAAAACTGAACGTGGCAGTACTGTCTCTCTCTGGATCCTCATATTTGTATAAACAAAATTTCTCAGCAACGAACTGTATCAAATCAGACCTGAGGACCGCCTGACGGGTGAAACAGTGCTGACTGAACAGTATCTCAATAACATGTTCAGCAAACAAGTTGAATGCTGGAGGCACCAATGTCGTCTGCCATACTTCAAATTGGCAAGCATCTTTTGCCAAAAATTTGGCCCTAGGTGGAAGAAAATTTGCAACTCTCAATATTTTCTCCGAACTTGGCATTGGCATTATATAAATCACAAAATAACAGTACAATCCTACACGAAAAAGTATAGTATGATCTTAACTGCAGTGAATTCTACTATGGACAGATACTGGTAAAAATCAGAACCCTTCGACGGCGTTTAGTGGAAATCGACCACATCGAATTTGACCTTTGACGTCCGGCCTTTAAATCCCAATATAGACGCCGAAGGCCAGCGTTATTTTAGGTTCAAATGCCTATGCCTGCTACTGGGCGGAACAGCTTCGTTCTTTTCGTTTGTGGGACATGGGCATCCAGTTTGGCTGATAAACGTCACACTGGACATTGGTCACAGACAGACAGACAGACACACAGACAGACAGACAGAAAGAGAGAAACGGTGTCCACGCAAGGCATTATTCTTTAATAATGAAATAGGACCGCATGTTTATTTGCAACGAGTGATTGTCAAAGTTAACTCAAAGCTGAACAACCTGGCAACAAGCCTTGTTACGAGACAACGCTCATCACTCAGAATAGAACATGATTTAAATTTTGCATGGAAAATGAGTCACTAATTTTGAAGTTAAAGAAGTAGGATGAGAAAGAATGCAGATGCGAGATTGTGCGAGCACAAACATGAAACTTTAGTTCCGTAAGAGATGTGGAATATCTTGATCACCTGCTCGCCTGACAGCTTCTGAATGTGTCTGCCCCAAGCAGCCGGAAGCTGCACATCTAGCACATGGAGAGTCCCACAGTAATGTGACTGCTCGCACAATACATCAGCTTCACTTGTCCACAGTTGAAACCTTTCTTCAGTCATTTAAATCTAACTGGAATTTCTCTTTTTAACCTCTTCATCCCACAGCAGGTGGGCAGGCTGTCACGAATTGTGCATGAACAGTTGGCATCCTTGCCGTGTTACGCGGTGCAGTTTGGAGAGCGACAGTGTTTCCTTTCGGAAGTTTTAATGGATTTGGGAGTTCTCTAGAATTGCCGTTCTGGTGAATGGCCTCCCGAATCAAGCTTCCTGCATCTCGGTGTTACGTAACCCTCCGGCCGATTAACCGTTGTGAAATAGCCCTCATACAGAACATAAATATAGCTTCTGTCACAGTTACCAATAGAAGACGGTCTTCAGGCTCATGGCTACTAATGCCACCGACTGACGTGTCCATGCCCACAAGAATGGTAGCATTCTTTGGTATGAGCACGAAGCTTGGAGTCTCTTATCAAGAGAGGAACAAACAACAAGGAACAAGGAATATTTCATCTGAAACAGGAGCAAATAAGAGGAGGCTGGGAGTGGTTCAGAGTGACGAGCTGCTTGATCTGTAGGCCCACTGCTTACCAAATATTGGGAAGATAGATTAAGGAGAGTGGGATGGGATGGGCATGTAGCATGCGCGCGAGCGATGACACATTTATCCCAAATTCTTATCGGTAGAACTTGAGGTAAATAGGCCTCTTGGAAGATCCAGGTGCATATGGTAGGATAATATTAAAGCGAATTTTTCAGCTGTAGTGTACGAGGTATGCCCTTCTGGATTCATCTGACTCAGAACAGTGGCTAGTGGCAAGCTCGCGTACAGATGAAAATGTTCTTCGGTTTCAACACAGGTGGAAAATATCTTGGATACTGGAACAACTGTTAGCTTCCGAGGAAGAAATGTGTCCATGGTGTCAATTGTAAGAAAGGTAGTCTAATGAAAATAGTTGATACTACACGGAGATCAGTCTTTTGTGCACACAAAACCAGACACTTTTAAACCTTCCAACCGACAAAGAGGGATAAATAAAAAACGAAGAGAGAAAATGTAAAAGGAAAGAAATGAACACAATAAAAACCAAAAGTCTACAAGATCTAACGACTTTGAAGAGCATAAAATCCCAAGTGGAAATGTGGGCGTAACTTACAGCGAAAAGAAAGAGAAAACATGACGAAGAGAGACCGTGGTGACGTCATGTACCAGGTACCACTGAAACTCTTTGAAAGTCTTTGCAACACCTAAAAAAAGCAGCAGTGAAATACGGTCAGGACGCTGGTGACAGATGACATGCCACACCCGGCACTTGCTGGGGATCTGAGCTTCCACGATAAGACAGAGGACGCTCTTTATAGCGGCACCGTCTTGCATGGCAGTGTAATGGTGGGGCCTTAACCCGTGCACCACCGCTAAACAGAAAAGGGGGCTTATACACCCCATACATCCAGTGGCGTAGGTTTTGGGAGTGGGGAAAAGTGTTAGGGCCGCCCAAGGAGGCAAGAGTCCAAGCGGCGGCCAACTGGACGGAAAAACGAACATTTTGAACCAAAAAAGATTTGGTTTTATACGTTCAACACATTTAATGTCACTGAATCGAACAAACAGATAATCCATTAAAATGATGCGATTTTTTTAAATCCAGAATTTCTGTTGGACGGGGGGGGGGGCATTGTGATTACTCGCCCCGGGCGCCCAAAATCCAAGGTATGCCAATGGCAAGGCCGCAATGTGGAACACCTTAAAATGTTCCTAGGTGTCATGCAGATGTCACGAGTGTTATTTCTTCGTGGTTTATTAAACGGCAGCTCAGTCACTACAGGGACTGGCTACGGATTTGACGGGGTTAGATTCCCGGCAGAAGTAACATTATTTTTTCTTCATCGCTGTATCCCAACCGGCGATGGGATTAGCAAGCGTCCTGTATAAAGGGCAACGCATTTTGTTATTTCTTAGGGTTACAACAGCCGTTACGCGAACCTCACTAAATTCCTCCACCTAATACAGAAGTTAAGAACGCGGGCAGCCTTACCTTCACCCCTGCCTAAGGTTTCACGGCTTGGTTGATAATTAAGATTATAAACAAATTTATTTGTTATTCAGAGATATTGTCAATACTTCGGATTATATATCGTCGGATGGTAGGATGATTGTCTATAAAAATCTGGAAGGAATTTTGACTTACGAGGTTCTACCCAAAGCTCAGGCAGTTTACTATCCAGTAATGTATATGAATTGGGAAACTACCACAAACACCCCAGTCAAGGTCATCAGCTTTTGGGCCGAGATTTGAACCCAGGGCTCATTGAATACGAAATAAAGATGATAGTCACTTGCTGATACGAAGCAATGTGACTAACACGCGGTACACACCAGTCATAAGAAAGATCATGAATATAACAAGCCAACGTGTGAGGAAACAGCGAGAAAAATTGAGATTTCTACCACTAGTATTAAATATAACAACCGAGGCCTAGATACAGCTGGCGTGGTTATTCGTAGGTCTCTCATTAAGGAGACGCAAATTCTATCCCAGTTCAGTCCATATGGGATTTGTGGTTGAAATAAGTGGGACTGGGACAGGTTGTTATCATAGTACTTCGGGTTCATTCGGCCAGTATAATTTAAACAGCATTTCTGCACATTTATTCATATATCATATATCACCGACACTACATAATTTCAGCAAATTAAAACGTAAGTAAATGGCAGACTTAAGAATTAAAAAAAAAAAGACAAGCGAGGGGCATGAATTATGCAGAGAACAGATGAGAAAAAGTAGTGGATTGTGTTCTGAAAACAGAAGAGATGAGGCGACGCCGAGGCATAATATTAACCCTTATTCTGCTAACGTGGAGAATATGGTGAGCTCCTAACAATGCCAGAAAATGGCAGATGGGATTTTATTCGGCGTTTAAAGGGTTAAAGTGCCACAAAAATAGAATGTGAGCTTGTAGCCCCAAATGGGACCCAGTGGCAGGCTTAAGCACGGTTATAAAACTGCACCTTTCGAAACAGGTTGGCAGCTTGTTGTTCAAAAATCGCTACAAAATGTGTGCTGCATCAAGGAGTTTGCGAGTAATTAGACCTACAGTAGGTACACAGATTGAAGCATTTTTTTTATTAATTTGAAAGAAAAGTCAACTCTTATTATAACTCCTTGTATTCTTCGCGGTAACATTGCAGTGGAACTGCGAAGAGCCTGTTTCTATCGTTTCAGCTGCCTGCGTCCAAACCTGAAGACACTTAGTCATAAGCCATCCCCTCACCAGAGTCGCGTATCCTTAACAGGATTTGGGCCCGAACCACATTTCACATGCTCTTGCAAGGAAACGCCTTGCTGGGTGGACACGGTTTGGTCAAGTTTGGTATCGCCAGGGTAGAAGGCTGTCCATGGAACGTTCTGACTCATAGAGACAGGGGCAATGGACAGCGGGCAAGAAGTTAAGTTGCCTCTCTTGGTCATACAGTGTACGGACTAGGCTACGGGGTTGGTAGCAAAAAGGTCGGGGTTCGACTCATGGCGAAAGTGCAGAGTTTTCTCTTTTTAGGCGCGTTTGCAAAATTTCGAAAAGCGATTATTAGCTTCGTCATGTTGTCTGTCAATCTGTTCATCTGTCCGTCCGTCCGCATGGAACAACTCAGCTCCCACTGGACGGATTTTCATTAAATTTGATATCTGCATTTTTTCGGAAATCTGCAGAGAAAATTCAAGTTTCATTCAATCCTGACAAGAATAACGGGTACTTTACGTGAAGATCAATGCATGTTTTTTTTATCATATCCCGCCCAATTATTCTTAGAACGGAAAATGTTTCGTACAGAAGTTGTAGATAAAATCAAAACATACATTTTATGTTCAAAAACATTTTTCCGAAAATCGTGCCGCTTATGAGAAAATGTAAAAAAAAAAAAAAAATACTGTACAGTCGGACAGGCCACAGATGACAATATGGCGCATGCGCATTGCATGCTGGATGCCTAAGGCTACAAACACACACTCAGAATATGTAATACCTACTGCTTTTCACTGCAACAATGGTTGCACGAACGCGCCTCGATGTTACATTATAAGTACCTTTCTGTTTTGTTATTGTGTCCGTAGTGGCTCTGGGGCCCATCCAGCCCCCCTACCCAGTATTTACCTGGGCTCTTTCCCCGGCTTTAAAGCAGTCATGTGAAGCAAACAGTCAGGAGCCACCCCATTTAGTGCCTAAGGTTAACTCTTTCAAGACTAAAATTAACCTGCATTTTGTACACAAAGTTACAGTTCGTGTCTTACGGACAAACCAGCTTGTTCGTATCAAAACAAACATTGATTAACCGAGTACAGAAAGCTGCGCCCGCTAACAACGGGCTTTTTTCCCACTGTGCTTCCACGATACACACCAAATGGGTAATGCTGAACAGCAAAATACCGACGTTTTATTGTGCATAAAGCTTCAGTTAAAAAATCCATCACGAAGCCCAATCTGTGAATGCTGTATATCGGAATAATTTTATTGTAAGAATCAGATGAAATACACAAATACACTGCTCTGGAAACAGATATTTTATTTTTAAACGTTGTGGTGTGTAATGAAACTAAATCTGAAGTGGTAAGAAATATTCAAGATATGAGCCTGACTCCACTCTTCTATACGCCACTCTTGGCGTGGCGCTTGATTCATTAAATACAGGTAAAGGTAAAGCAATCCCATGACAGTTCTGGACAGGCCCAGAGGGTTCCCGGAGGTTGAGGCTTCCAGATTTCATGACAATCGGCACATGAAGATGGTAAGTTTGTCAGCACTACGCATCAGCCGCCTTTACCCCCAGGAAATATTCCTGGTACTCATTTCTGTTAGAGGCTGACTCAACCCCAGGGCCCTAGTGCGGCCGGAAGAATTATGTCAATGAAAAATTCCAATGACACAATCGGGAATTGAACCCGCGACCTTCTGGTTTGTAGAGCAGTGCCTCAACCAACTGCGCCACCGTCATTAAACACAGAGTACCAGTATCTTTGAATTGACCTAAGCACCACACCACAGACACTCAGAAAGAGGCAGACAAAAGTAACGATTTCTTACCCTCAACCCTAGAGGAATGTGAGCAGTCAGTTTTTTTAGCATTCGGAAAGAAGCCGAGTAAACAATGTCTAGTTTAATAACCCAAACATATACCTCAGTCTACTATAGTCATTGTTTCCTTTACTTTTGTGTCGACAGTGCCTTTAAGCTCCGCATAACCTTCCATTGAATAAACTTAATAATATTAGACTCCCCGTGTTTTACACAGGAAGATAAAGGTGAAGTTTTCCCTATCCACGTCACGAAGGCGTATGGGGGAGCAGACGTACAGCTCCATTCATTCTTAACCTCGGCTGTAGATGGGAGTGAGTGGTCAACTTCATGCCCTTCCGGAAAATAATCCCGGTAGCCATTACACAGGAGACCCTCAGAGATGGCCTGAACGTCTTAGAGAAGAAATATCCTATATCTCTAGCCTCTGCCGGGATTCGAAACTCGGAACGCGAGGCATGTAACTTAGTCATTATACCGACATGCTCAATAACCACTTTTCTCAGTATGAATTTTTACACACTTATTTGTGATTTAGTTCATGTCGCTGTCGATTGTGCCCATATACCCTACAGCTTTGAATAGCAGGATGGTTACAGAATAAAGAATTGCAGAGGGCCAGGAAGGGAGATGCCGTAGAACGGTTTCAGATATTCTCCAGGGATGTGGCCTGACGGACTGAGACAGTTAACGAAACTCAGTAGTCAGAATAGCTGGCACCCGGGCTGAGGCTTGAACCCTTGACCTCGGCAAATACCCATACGATTCGTTCGGTGAAAGTTACAAACGGTGAGTGTAAGGAGTCAGAGCACTGTCTGACTAAGACAATGGATTTAACATTAGGTCTATTCTCTAATGTCAAATACAGACTTGGTAATCTAATACCAGACTACACTGCATCACATCCGACAAGTCAATAATCTTCGCAGTCCCCTCAGTGAGAACCTAACATCTCACAAAATAAGATATCAGTTTAGAATCCGGGATCCATATAGAGAAAACTGTCATGGAATAAATACATAACAGAGGACATTTTGAAGGCCTGTATTTGGCACCATGACGAAACAAGAAAACAAGCAATGCACATCTGTGTCATTTCTTATTATTTGGGTGCTACTGCACGACCAGGGACACACTGGAAGACGTATAAATACATAACAGTCCTTGACTTTTATTAGTCAGGTAAACTGTATAAGAACTAACTCATTATTATGGCTGACATTCTTATGCAAGTGGTTAATCAGTGACAATTGTGCGTACAGAACACGAAGACACTTCCTTATATTATAGGTCAAAGGTACAATATAAGGCTAAGAAACGAAGTCATTTAGTGTGCTAGGTGGGGCCTTTGAGAGGCACAGCTGAAACAAGGAGTGTAGGACACAGGTTATTAAACATGCCTTCTTATTTACTGCTCGTGTATTCAATGACACTACAAACTGCCAAGGTTCTACAGCGTCGGATGACAAAATAATATCCGGTCGATGGAAAGATATCCAATGGGTGGTGGACACGACGCACAATGTAGTATTCCTCTCGTCCCTATCAACTAGCTCAAAGCGCTTGTCGTTAGCGAAGGATATCACTGTGACCTTAACGGAGGAACAGAATAGCTGGCGACTGGAGAGGGTGTACAAGGAAGAATGTTGGAGGAGCGAAGCTAAACAGCTGGAGGGAGAAGCGGAGATTCTTCGGATTTCTTTCCGTGGCCTAAATATGCAGTGCACAATGGGCTGGGAAAGACATAGATGAAATCCATAGTGGTCTAATGTAATATGTCGAATTTTCGTGACGTGACTGAAGAATAAAACGAGAACTATCAGTCAGGATATCAGGTCTGGAAACTGGGAATACGAAGCAGGAGTGTTAACCAGTATTCTGCTATGTGCACACAGAATGGGGTGAATACGTTACCGTTTAAAGTAAGGAATAAAGAGATGCACAGCTATTAAGAAACAAAGCAAAGATTAACGGAGACAAGAAAACTCCAACGTAGAAGAAATGAATGAAATAAAGGTAAAGGGTAAAGTTTCCCTATCCGTGTCATGAAGACGTATAGGGAATTGGAGTTTAGTTCCGTGTATTCCAAACACTGGCCGTAATCGGACGTGGGACGTGAGATTCACTTTACTGCGAGGGAAGGTAAGGGGATATACATTGGACTGAAGAACAAGTTCGTTCTAAAGTCGGCATGAATGCAGTAGCGAATAGAAAAGTCTAACCCCTGCCAGACTGGAGGTATGTCGGGGGGAAGTAGGAGTTCGTCCCGCGGTCAAGAAATTGTATCAGTTGCGTCCCAAGGTGTCTGCTTCATGTGTATCAGTTGCGTCCCAAGGTGTCTGCTTCATGTGTATCAGTTGCGCCCCAAGGTGTCTGCTTCATGTGTATCAGTTGCGTCCCAAGGTGTCTGCTTCATGTGTATCAGTTGCGTCCCAAGGTGTCTGCTTCATGTGTATCAGTTGCGCCCCTACTTGTCAACCCCAAACATGACGACTTGCGTCCCGCAGTTAGTAAGGAATTGTATCTGTTGCTCCGAAAGTTATGGGTATACAAAATATCCAACAATTGGAAGGTTCTTACACAGTTTTATCGTACTTTACTTTATACACAATTATATGCACACATACAGAATGATATCGACAAAGTGCAGTTATTATATCATGTTACTGTCTAATGTTTAAGCCCTGTTAACAAAACCTTTTCGGTGAAGAAGACAGGCACATTGTGTTCCCAATATCGCCCATTTCAAGTTATTATTGTTATCTGTCTCCGGAAAGAGTTTTAGTGCAGTAAGTCTCGGAGTACCAAGCACCTGACACCGGAACTGTGCTCATATAATTATTATCCATTCTCCAGAATCGCCCATGTGATATTTCATTAACATATTGTTGTTTCATGTCCAGACGTTATTCAATTGGCTCTCCAAATATGTTTGACAATTAGTAGCACATTTTTGTGTGAACAGTTTTTTTTTCACTCATGATAAGAAAAAAGATCTTCGAAATATCAGGTTGAACAGATACCAATAATGTGAGCAGCAAGAACACAGACGTTAAATCTAATATTAATAAATTAAGCACAAATAAACGATTCCAGTTTCTTGAAAATATTGTGCCTATAAATGAGACATCAGAACAGAACTCGAATGGATATTGTAATGTAGATTTTGTGATTACGTTGGATCCAAAAAATGTTTCCTTTATTTGAGGCATCAAAGTAATTTTTAATATAATGAATTCATATTTCTGATATGTCGTTGACCGTGCATCGTAATTCAGTGGTAGGTTGGTAGGTAGTGTGTCCATTCACATGGACACACTACCTACCAACCGGTTTTGACAACCTTACTGCAGCCACAGCTCAATACCAACATGTGGCGAAAACACTAACCAGTCGTCAGCTCCTGATGATGGCCACATAGTTGCCCGAAACATGTTGAGCAACTTGTAAAGGAGAAAATAAAGCATTACACAAAAGTGACATCTAGTTGGTTTGTTATCCACACTGAATTCATATTTATTTTTAAAATACCTTCCGACCTCAAATCTCTTAGCTCTCTGTGGTTTGACATGCGTAGTATCTGTTATCTTTTGTGCAATAACATGCACGGTTATAGAAGTGGCAAGTGGCATCGTAAATGCGAGCAATAAGAAACTACAAGCGTGTGTTTGGAGGAAATGTATACGACACTGATGAAACAAATACGATTCTTGAAATCACGTTAACCCTATACTGTCCAATTTTTGTGGAGATTAAGTCCTCTCTTTTGAATGTAACTGATTTTTTTAATCTTCGTGAGGTGACACTTCACGTTTTGAATGCGCACTGTACAATAGTGCGTTGAAGTGGGCATGGAATAACTCACATGCGTTTATGGTCCTCAATGATGATGCAGTACATTCGGACCAAACAGGCGGAGGAAAAGTGGAGTCTGCATCAATATAATTTTGTAGGAGATAGTCGCAAAACTGTTCCATTCGCTTGTCGTTCGGAAGATTGGACAAAAATTCCGCCGGTAGTAAAAGCGACAGTCCGAATATTTTCTTCAAGAACTGACTTACCTCAGAGTCTCTTCTTTCCATACTGCTTGCTGAGTCCCAAATATTGTATTTTCCGTCACCAGCTTTGTCCTAAATAGAAACGACATGCTTTAACTTCACAGCCTGGCCACACTGTTGTCACTGCGCTGTGAATGGCGGTTTCGAAGTCCGGGGATTGGATTCCGGTGGGGGGTGATTTTTCCGCACCCATCCAGACCGGTCCTGGGGACCACCCAGCCTTCTGCATAATGGGTACCGGGTCTGTTTCCCGGGGTAAAGCGGTCTAGGTTTGGCGTTGACCACCCACCCACTTCCAGCGCCGAAGTTAACGAACGAGTAGAGCCTTACCTCTACTCACCCTCTGGGTCTTTATGGCCTGATATAGAGTGAACTTCACCTTTCTTTATTTAGTGAGAAGAAGAACACAGAGGGAATAAGACGAAGAAATAGGGAAATAAAAGTGAAACAGAAGCATACCATTCATTCATTGAAAATACAACCGAAGTAGGTGGCACAGATGATATGAAAAACAAAACAAGTAAAACAGACCCGAGGAGGTCTCTTATGTAGTAAAGTACATACACGTCAAAAAGTTCCGCCGATTCACGGTGTCAAGCACTGACTGTATTCACGTCCTCTGTAACATACACAGTCAATCAGCGAATCATAAGCTGTCTTCTATTTTATTTGTACAAACAGCCTTGCAAGTTACAGATCAGTATTAACTTAGTAGCTGCGATCGTCATGAGGATGCCTTCTTTCCTTCTAGGGAACCCCACAAACGAAACTGAATTCCCTCCTTCATTCTGCCTTGTGTACGTTTGCATTTAAAATAAGCCGTATCTCTCCACACCCTTGCCCTAAGCTGTCTGACGGACTGACTGCCACAGTGGGTAGCTTCTGCAGCAGGTTGCAATTAGGAGTGGACACGAAGAGGCAAGTAGCTCCACTTCAGAACACAGCTGTCTCTCAGCTAGTCAATTAACTCGCGGCCTTTTATAGAAAATGAAGGTTCATTACCGTGTTCAAAAGAACCTCCAATTACTCCATCAATCTGAGCCTAAAGAAGGAGTCCAGTCAGAATCATCATGCTCTATTTATACAGAATAAATTACATTTTAATATTATCCTTTTATCTATTCCTACTTATCTCAAATGGAGTATTTCCCATAGCTTTTCGTCCTAAAATGTATGCATTTCTTAGGTCTCGCTCCATTCCGGGTGCAACATGTTCACCTCACCTCACTCTCCTTCATTTTGTTACCTTAATATTACTAGATAAGCCGGTCCCAGTTCCCGTGCGGTCTAAGGCGTAGGTCGATGGCCGTTTGCCTGTTGAGATTGTGGGTTCGAAACCTGCCGAGGGCATGGATGTTTGTCTGTTGTTAGAGTTGTGTATTGTCAGGTAGAGGTCTCTGCAACGGGGCGATCACGCGTCCAGAGGAGTCCTACCGACTGTGTTGCGTTCAGTGAGTGTGATCTAGAAACCTCAAGAATGAGGAGGCCAAGCCCGCGTTAGGCCGCAGCGACGCAGGGAAAAATTAATACAGTCAAACCTCGGTTCACGAACGCCTCGGATCATGAACAATTCGGTTTACGAACAAATTTTCCGAACACAAAGCGTCTCGGATGGCGTACTGTGTCTCGAGTTACGAACACTTTTGGGCTTTGACAATGAAGATTCTGCTGTTATCGATGATATTGTGTCTCTAGGCAAAAACATGGGCTTGGAAGTTAACTATGAAGTGGGTCTGAAGCAGAGTCGAGTGGTGCCAAGAGACA
>Ga0123352_10003945_pt1 | contig 21696 bp, 9 predicted proteins | sample TergutLab28metaG_FD_89700 | JGI IMG/M metagenome (GOLD analysis project Ga0123352, IMG submission 89700) | Labiotermes labralis P1 segment gut microbial communities from Petit-Saut dam, French Guiana - Lab288 P1 | ecosystem: Host-associated > Arthropoda: Insects > Digestive system > Gut ...
CCCATGAAATAACTCGACAAATAAGTCGCAACCTCCTGAGGATGGACGTATTAACACCTGAAACATGTTGAGCATTAAATAATGAAATAGAAAAGCATGTGACATCAAGATGGTCTCTCTTTATTCAACTATCATTAATTTTTAGCATTTGAATACCATAATGAAATTCAGAAGAAATATCGTGAAGAACTGTCAGCTGGCAATACACATGTCGCCATCGCTTACTGCAAAAGAGCAAAATTACGTAGTTAATGATCACCTGATGACTGTTGAGCCGAAAAATGCAGTGGAATAGGATAAGAGTTTAACATCCCAAGCGTAATCCTGAGTGTATCGATGTTTGTGTAACGGACTGTAACACCAACGTAAAGGCCGAAACGTGCTGGCGCCCATGTAACAGAATGTACTGCACTGGTATGAGTCAGAGCGTACCGACGTTTGTGGTACAGTACTTATAATAAAATATGGATAACAGAAGAAGAAAGTTAAATTGGTCTGTGTCACACTAAAACTTTTGCCTTATTTCATCCCCCTGAAGAAGGACGTTATTCGTAATTATACTTTATAGTATATAGAACATCACTTTTTACCTCGCCGAGAACACATACTGTGACCATCACAAACGCCAGTCTTCAAATCATGCGTAAAGAATTTAGTTATTAATTTATAGAACCATGACCAGCACATAAACACATTGTGAGGTAAATTTCTAATTTTGTTGATGTTACGGCAAACCGTAGGGCTTATATAGAATTAGCACAGGGCTGTAATTGTGTACCGGATATGTTTCCTACCCCAATCACCGATAGTTGTTAAGAATTTTAGCAGAACAACATTTTAATTATTTAGGTCTGATGTCCTTCGCGGCTGATTTAGAATTTTTGGCAACATAATTCAGTGTAGCCCCGAAAGAGCAGGCTGTTGCCTCATGAACACTTAACTGAGTTGAATACCCAATTTTTAACTAGCCCGTTTTCAGGGGCGTTCGCAATAATGCCAAAAGCGACTATTAGCTTCGTCATGTCTGTCCGTCCGTCCGCATGATCAACTCGGTTCTGGCTCCCAATGACGGATTTTCGTGATATTTGATTTTTTGGTATTTTTCGAGAATACTTCAAGAAAACACAAGTTCGTTAATACCCGACAAGAATAACGGGTACTTTACATGAAGACCAATATACAGTTTTGATAATATCTTGCTCATTTCTTCTTAGGATGAGAAAGATTTTTGACAAAAGTTGTACAGAAAATCAAAACACATTTTGTGTTCAATAACGTTTTTCCGAAAATCGTACCGTTTATGAGATGACGTCGAAAAATATAGTAGAGCCGGACAGGCCGCAGATGACAATATAATACGACGCATGCGCATTTTATGCTGGATAACTGAGGCTGCAGACACAAACTTAGAATTTGTAATTCTTACTTCTTTTCTACTGCAAAATTGGTTGCATGGACGCGCCTCAATGTTACGTTATACGAACTTTGTCTGTATTATTATAAATATAATTTTTGTGTTCTAATTCTGACCTTTTAATGTGCGGTCATTAAGAAGTGACCACACAAGCGAAAGTTTTTTTTTTTTTTCGACAGTCGGTAGTTTGCTCAACAGACCTACTTCTTGTCTTTCTTCGCAACCCGCACCTTTTGCTCCACAAACAATTTCTTGACTGATGAAAAATCTGGAAATGGGGTTTACTATCTGCGAAAATAGGAACGTTGCTGACGTCAGTGGTGATGTGGAAGGGAGGGAATGGAAAGTTTATATTGCCCTCTACATGTATATTTTTTTGTTTCCACTTTAGAAATTTAGTGGCAATTTCTGTTCTTACGTTACAGAGGCCTGTGGATATCGCGTTGTGTTGCACTTGGAGACACTGCGGAATTTGCGTTGTTGAAGGCCAATTTATATTTTGTTGGTTGGTTCGTTGTACGTTTGTTATTTATTTCATTTGTGTGTGTGTGTGTGTGTGAGAGAGAGAGAGAGAGAGAAGACAGTCAGACAGAGAGGTCTAATCCCGATCTAGCCCCATGTGTAAGTACCATCGCATCGCAACCCCTCATCCCGTTCCCTTGTTCCCTCAAGACCAGTGCCGGCGTTCAACACTTTTACAGTCGCGAGGAAACCAAAGTTCCTCTGCTACAATTTGGGTTCTGCCGGAGAAGCAGGGCGGAGCGAAAAGAAAGCTCATTAAGGATCCCGTATACTGATGTGCTTACGTGAAGTCGCCAGCTTCACCCCATGTGGCTCTGCCCCTCTGTGCTTGGCGGGCCAGTATTATCAAAGTAATAAAAGGTGGTTTTAACTAACGCTGCTTAATGCCAATCTGGCGTGACTCCCTCTTTTCCCCACCGCGTGGCCATGTTTTGGGAGGGGCCACAAGGAAGGCTCCGCCCTTTCCTTCATTACAGCATGTAGCACGACCGAGTTTAACGCTCTGCTAACTCCTCGTGGCGCTGGCTTCTTGTTTTCAAGACTTTTATAGCGTGGAAAGCATGTTACAAAATTAACGTCTAAAATGTTTGACGTTTCGTATACAAAATAGCCCATCAGACATTTATACATCTCTCGGTGGCCTCTGTTTCTGTCATTGTAAGGGCTGAGCTCTGCCAGCACAGTAAAGACGCAGAATTTGGGAACGTAAGGCTGGAATGCCTAATCTGAACAACTGTGGCAGCAAGAAAGAGATGAAATCCTTATTCAAAAAGATTTAATTAAACGTGCTCTCACATATTCTTTCTTTATTCAGGATTTTCACTCTTACTCATTCCTGACTGTACCTCCCTTAATATTACGCAGTATTATCGGCAGAATTACAGCAGTACAGCTCGTGTCAAATTTAGCGACAACTGTCTGACTAGCTGGCTATGGTGTAGCTCTCTGACTGACTGGTTGAATAACTGACTGACTGACAAACCTAAACTAACCTAACTTAAACTAACCTAACCTAACCTAACCTAACCTAACCTAAAGGACTGACTGACTGACTGCCTGACTATTTAACTGCGTGACTGACTAATTCCTTTGCCCTTAGTATGTCTGGTAAGCTAATACTGTCTCAATTAGTCAATAAATTCCCTGTATTATCTGTAATCTGACGGTCTATTACCGCTCCTTATCCCGGTCATAAACCAGATGAATGTGGTCCACAGCTCCCCACCTTGCTTTGAAAACGGTTGGTAATTATAATAATAATAATAATTATTATTATTTTGTTAATGTTAGTAGTAACATTTTGTGCTTGTTTTGTAATTGGCCTTTGTCCTATTAAATAGCACGTTAATAGATGAGAATTGAATTACTATCATAACTGCTAGTAGTAACCCACATTTTGTGTCGTATGCAGACTGTAATGTTTGAATTTTTCCGTCGGCGTATGTTGGTACACCTGTACTAATGTTATGACAGATGTTATTAAATTTATATAGACCCAAACACATCCAATTACTCGCACGTTCTGTGCCTACTTGATGGTTGTGCACAAGTTACGACTCACTTCATTACATCACAGAGACATTACTTGTCGTTCTACGATGGTTTAAAATATAAATCTGAATTAAACGTAAGAGATAATCCAGTAATTACTGGGGCTTAATTTTACTGCAATATGAAATAACGGTTTTGTTGCTAAAACATAAAGGATAATGATAAAGATAAGAGAGTAATGATATGATAATTCTGATCATAATCATAATTATATTAGCAGTAAATTGACAGTTGTCTCTGTGCACGCCAAGATTTCTGGTGACGTAGTAGTGTTGAGGTAACGCTAAAGAACGCCACCCATTCTGAAACTCGGCACGAGACAGAGCCGAATGGTTAGTTTGACGCACAAATGCTTCACCCGTGGAGAAAGAGCCTACGGTTCTCATTAACTACGGGCCTTGATGCGTCCGTGAGACGGTCCAGATGTTTTACAAAAGAGACCAATGTCTTGCCGCTGCTGGCAATCGAACAGTTATGTGGGAGTGGTTATAAATACCGTTAAGAATTTACTTTGCAGCTGACGTACGCACGGTTCAGTTGTTTGTTGGAATATTTAACGATGCTCTTAAAATCTGATGATGTATGGTGTCAAACGAGAGATTAATGGATGAGAAATGGTTTGTAACGTTTGTCGATATTTTGCAAGAAAACTAAACGTTTTATATAAATTTATGTTTTGAAGGTTTTAAACCTCGAAAGTGTATGCTTAAATAAAGTTCCTGCCAGAAAGAAAGCAACACATCTCAATGCTCACGACTACAATGTGAGTTATTTACGTGGCATAAAGTCTAGTTTTGAAGATAACATTGCAGAAGTAGGTTAGGTTAGGTTAGGTTACTGCAAAAATATATATTAATTCTTAAATAAGTTGGTTTATGATACAAAAAACCTTTTGCCAGTAAAAAATTTTGGCAGTCGGTTAGAAGTGCAATGGGTCTGTTAGAAGAGAAGATATTTTGGCTTTGTGTACCAACGTTGTTCCGTACTGTAAGTAGTGCGGCAGTATCTGAGATTATAAAATTTTAGAAAATTTAAAAACAGCAAAAATTTGTACAATAATTTGAAAAGCACTGTTATTGTAAATTTGCGGGCCGTGCAGACTGGTCCTGTGTTTTAGACATTTCGGTCTGATGTAGGAAGTAATATGAAAACAGTAAGTTTTGAGCTCTGTAAAATCATGCTGATAAACTTTTAACACAGAGTGCTGATTATATAACGGGTGGACGAGACGGAGCAGGTTAACATTATGAGGTCGGACAGGACTGCGCAAAGCTGTTAGTGTGTGTACCAACATGAAAGAATAAATTTTCGAAGACCCCTGAAAATACGCAACTCGCGTGTCGTGTCTGAATAGGTTTAATACTTGAAAGGGCGATGATGATTATGATGATGATATAGGGCAGTCACATTTATGTAGTAATATAAACGATGATAGTTACGAATTGTATTGTTTAAAGCCCACAGGAGTTTTCTTTTTAAATCGATATTTTGGAGAGGACACTGGGACAGAAATGGGAGGAAGATTAAGTGGGTCTATTTTGGATAATGTTGAGTGGCTGGGTGTCATTGGATAATGTTGAGTGGCTGGGTGTCATTTAACCCGTCTGCGTCACTGAATATTATTAGGGTTATAAATAATGAGGTTCAGATGGACTGGGAACGTAGCACGTGTCGGAGAGGTAAGAGACAGCAAGGTAGTCATAATCATACATGAGTGGATAATATTAAAGTGGTTCCTATTTAAATAGAGTGGCGTGTAAAATTGGTTTATTTGACTCAGAATGGAGCCTAATTGCGGGTTCTTCTAAACACGGGTTCCATGGAAGTGGGGGGGGGGAGGAGGGGGGAATTTATTGACGACGAGCTGTACGTCTATTAGACTCTATCTTGTCAACATTTACTGCATGGAGCTATTTACTGTGCTGCTTAGTTATTTAGTTAATTAGACACACATTCGAGTGTCCGCTGTACACAAGCATGGAGGAGACGGCCTGAGGGTGTGGGGAGTGCCAGAGAATTTGTTGAATAAATAGATATAGTCAAATGACAAGGGACAATTCTCTGAGAATCTGACGGAACTGTTTTACAGTTTCCTTTGTGGTTTTTCAAACAGCACTTCTTACGCTGCGAACACACAAAATGAAAGGATTTCAAAATAAGAATTAAACAAAAAATCCACTTTAAAAGCTAAGCAAGTAAAACAATGGAAATTATTGTTAACCTTCTGAAGACTAAAATGAATATGCATGAATTGTATATAAATATGCACTTTGCGCTTTACAGAGAACACTGTGCTTTTTCGTTAGAAGTTCGGCCGATGCTTGTTGTATGGCGAAATATTTGCTGTTTGTTGTAAGTACTGTGCGAAAACAAACAGCTGGACCTTGTGTGTAGAAGGCGGGTTTTATTGCTAAACTTTGCAGTTGACGTTCTAGGCTTTAAACGCTTAAAGCGGTATCTTCAAAGAAATTCAGGATAGGCCGGCCTTACAGAATGATTTCAATAAGTAATAAAACATTATTTTCGTTGGGAAATATAGTGATGGCGCAAATTTCAAAGCTACACTAGAGAGTTTAATCGACTAATTTAATTCTTGATTATATTTTAATCATTGTATTTGTACAAGGGAAAAAACGGTGAATGGAATAATAATAATAACATCGACTTAAGATTATTGGTTATAAAATGTGCGAATTTCGTCTCCATTTTACTAGAAATTCTTTCAGTGGAAGTTAATTGTCGGAGATCAAGGTTCAATATAAACCTTTCCGATGGGTCGATGGTGGCAAAATTTGGTCTTACCCAGTACCTAGAGTGTCTTCGGCTTACTGTAACAATAATATTAAAGGCAAGGAAGTATCATAATTATTGGTTTGCGTTGTAAAGGAAATCCAAAATATTTGGTGTGAGTATTGTACAAGGTACACAGGACGAAACCGTGACTACCTTGGGAGACAGAGAGAGTAGTTTAGAGGAAGTGTTAATTGCTAAAATTATAAAGTGTCAGTGTAAGATGGTGCATTGTCGGAACGGTGCTGACAGGGAAAAAAACAACAGTCTTATAGAAACTGGTCTTATTGCCACTTCTTTTTCCATTTAGGTCCTATAGCAAACGGTGACTGCACGTACAGCTGTGTAGCTGCAGCAGTTCCGTAAGGCACTGTACTCGTATGTTTCTCTGAGATGCAGAGTTTATGTGCAAGATTTAGGAACGAAAAATGTACTGTCGTGGGTACTATAAGAGTGCAGCTTCTATTTAACTGAATGAAGAATGACGTAACTTACTGTGACGCTTTGGCTGAGACAATAGCAAATAAACAGTCGGGAAGAACGTAATTTTTATTGGTCAGCCTTTGAATGAGTAACCGCCTGTGGACACAATGCAAAGGCAGCAGCATGTTTTATGTTCTGGACTGGAAGGTTACCATTATTCGTGTGTACGGCAAGTCAGTTGTGTTCATAGCGTTGTGACCAATTGCATTTGACGTCAGTTTCTTGTATTTCTATAAAATCACATTTACTATAATCCTCCTCTACATTGGTTCTGCACAAAGCAAAATGTTCTCCAGGAACCTCGCAGTTGTAGCAAAATTACACCAAGCGATAAGCTGTAAACACTAAATTTTGTGCTGTAAGAATTTATTCTTGGATGAAATTTGTTACTGTAAATCCACACGAGATTAGTTTTAGGCCTTAACAAACGCACTGTTCTACAGAACCTATAGACATACATTTATTTCTGTTTTGCGCGGCTAAGGAAATTGTCGAATTTTATGAACAGATTTTTAATTAAAATGAACTCCAGAGTTAATGAAGACAATGAATATAAATTACGTTAAAGTACATGCTTATGATAATACAACAGTAACTGTGATACACATATTGATAATGCAACAGTAAATGTGGTACACATACTGATAATACAACAGTAACTGTGATACACGTACTGATAATAAAACAGTAACTGTGGTACACGTACTGATAATACAACAGTAACTGTGATACACATACTGATAACACAACAGTAACTGTGATGCACATACTGATAATACAGCAGTAACTGTGAGGCACATACTGATAATACAACAGTAACTGTGATACACATACTGATAATACAGCAGTAACTGTGATACACATACTGATAACACAAGAGTAACTGTGGTACATATATTGATAACACAACAGTAACTGTGGTACACATACTGATAATACAACAGCAACTGTGATGCACATTCTGATAACAAAACAGTAACTGTGATACACATATTGATAATACAACAGTAACTGTGGTACACATACTGATAACACAACAGTAACTGTGATACACATACTGATAACACAACAGTAACTGTGATACACATACTGAAAACACAAGAGTAACTGTGGTACACATACTGATAACACAATAGTAACTGTGGTACACATACTGATAACACAACAGTAACTATGATACACATACTGGTAGTACAACAGCAACTGTGATGCACGTACTGATAATACAACAGTAACTGTGATACACATACTGATAATACAACAGCAACTGTGATGCACATACTGATAATACAACAGCAACTTTGATGCACATACTGATAACACAACACTTACTGTGATACACATACTGATAATACAACAGCAACTGTGATGCACATACTGATAATACAACAGCAACTCTGATGCACATACTGATAATACAACAGTAACTGTGATACACATACTGATAATACAACAGCAACTGTGATGCACATACTGCTAACACAATAGTAACTGTGATACGCATACTGGTAATACAACAGCAACTTTGATGCACATACTGATAATACAACAGCAACTGTGATGCACATACTGACATCACAACAGTAACTGTAATACACATACTGATAATACAACAGCAACTGTGATACACATACTGATAATACAACAGCAACTGTGATGCACATACTGCTAACACAATAGTAACTGTGATACACATACTGGTAATACTACAGCAACTGTGATGCATATACTGATAATACAAAAGCAACTGTGATGCACATACTGATAACACAACAGTAACTGTGATGCACATACTTATAATAGAACAGCAACTGTGATGCACATACTGATAATACAACAGTAACTGTGATACACATACTGATAATACAACAGTAACTGTGGTACACATACTGGTAATACAACAGCAACTCTGATGCACGTACTGGTAACACAACAGCAACTGTGATGCACTTACTGATAATACAACAGCAGCTGTGATGCACATACTGATAACATAACAGTAACTGTGATACACATACTGATAACACAACAGTAACTGTGATACACATACTGATAACATAACAGTAACTGTGGTACACATACTGATAACACAACAGTAACTGTGGAACACATACTGATAATACAACAGTAACTGTGGTACACATACAGGTCTGAAGGTGCTGTGTGGGACAGTTGGTGGTTCCGATTGAGCTGAGGATCTAATTGCGGAATTTTGTGATAATTTATAAGTAATATTCTTCTTCTTCTTTTTTTTTTTTTTTGAAATGTTAGCGCCTAGGAATTAACCATGAAGTATTTGGTTTTGAGGAATATTCATAATGACGGTGTACCTTTTGAGGCCTGTATGACAGACCGCGATCAGTGGCAAGTAACTAAGCAGTAGGAATGTCTCTTCGCTCAACCAGTCCAGAAATTTTTTCTGTTCAAGATGGGCCGCTTCTGTAATACGTCTTAAACTAGACGAATCTACTCAGTTTCACAAAACTGTTCCTTTACAATGGATTTTCATATTATTACAGCATTTTACATGCAACAGCTATATTCAAGTTTCAGTTTCCATTTTAGACTTTCCTACTGATATTTTCTATATTTTTTTGTCTGTATCAACACAAATTGTTTGGTTTCATCATTGTCTGTTTGTGAAGAGGAAGGATTATATCATTTCTCAGAGGACACTTTTCTCTATTCCTTTTAACTGTTCTCTCTTAGATGGGAATACATATATGCGACACTTAACAGCGGGGATTCATTCTGAGAAATGCGTCGTTGTGCGAACGTGTACTTACACAAACCCAGACAGTACAGTATAGCCTACTACACACCTAGGCTATATGATACAGCCTATTGCTCCTAGGCTACAAACCCGTACAGCATGTTACTGTACTGAATACTGTAAGCAATTGTATTATAATAACATATTATAATATTAAAATCTTATGTGACAGCCGTCGTATATGCGATCCGTCGTTGACCGAAAGGTCGTACTGCGGCGCACACTTGTAGTCTCAAGCAAGAGACTTAAGCAAATAGCAAGAATGCACAGTCCTTCCCTCTTGTAAAGACGAAACTCAAAACTACTTGCTTTTGGAAAACGACAAGTGAAACAGAACCACTTAATCGGTTTCTCCAAAACAAGGTGGTGAAATGGATATTTTATTTTGTCTTCTGTATATCATAAACTTCTGAAAATCGCTGTGCTTAATACGACTTTATGGAAAGTTCACTAACTGATTCTTTATGTGCCAGGCCTTGGTGACCTGGAGAGGGAAAAAAGAGAAACACTCTGTACTTAGATGACGTTTGGTGTGGGACAGGTGAGAGAATGTTGCAGGTTAGTTGTGGGCGACACCGCGGTTTATCAACAGGAACACGAGGTTGCTGAGGGATGCTGGGATGTATTTGGCAATTCACAACATTTCTGTGTCTCGTACTGTAGCTCTACACACAGTTTCGTCTGTTAGGCTCCCCTGCTTTACAAGAAATCTAGTAGGATTTATTTATTTTTTCCCATGACACGGAATTTAAAGGCAAAACTGATTAAACAATAGAATAAGTGTCGTCAATCACAACTCCATTTTGGAAGAAAAGCACTTTTATTGCCTAGAGTACGTCACGTTTCTGCTTATTCGTAACACATCATCAAGCACATGTGCAAAAACATTACTAGAAAGTAACACACACCCAAAACATATTGCGTGTTTTTTCTTCTGTTTACTTACACGTTGCGTCGGAATGTCTCACCTTAAGACAATATTTGTTATGGCTTTAAGTTTTCACCGTGATCTGGGATATAATAAGTTATTTTTAATATTATTCTGCAGTGGCACTTGGTCTAAGTGGGCTGTGCCTTATATGTTACAGCGTTACGTTCTTCCTTCATTTTCAGGGTCGAAATTGTCAGTGTGAAAATGTATTCGGAATGCACGTGTATCTGCACGGTATCTTGACTGTTCTATAATCTGAGACTCTTTGTTACTTTAAGATTACAATATCTTTACATTTTTGCCGAAAATTGTTAGATATGTTCTGTGAACTCTGTACTGCTGGAGAACTGCTCGAAAGTCTGAGGTATCAGAACAGAGCACTGTGTGTCACAGATGGTAGAAGTTACTTCCGATTTTTTTTTAGATATATTTACAAAACATTTGGAGCACCTCGTAAAACAGTGCAATACTTCCCTTTCAGTGACGGTGCTTCATGCCAGCCCACAAAATCAAACGGGTTTTATGAAATGTAGGGATAAGCAAAGTTGATACAGTACATTCGTCACCATAACGATCTATGCAGCGATGTCTTTGACTCTCAGCTAAGAAGAAACAATTATCTAATAAATATTTATAAGAAATTACATTTTCGGAATCATTTATGACTGATATTACTTGTTGATTTGCCGGTTGTTGTTGTAATTCTTTAATTCTGGCTATTAGGCGAAAAAATCGCTATTTTGATGTAGTATAATATTGTCAGCGGGGTTTGCTTGCTGTTTTACCGTCTGGGAGTTTAGCAACCAGATGAATTCTTTCAAATACACAATTTCTTGCTACGACACCAAGGAAGCCGTAATTTGATTTTTAAGTTTTTATCGTAAACGAGTTTTGTGTATGTTGTTTAGCTAAATGAACATCACAGACACAGGAAGTGTACTGCTATTGGAAGGAAATTCAGTGGAGGCTTTTATTTCAACTTTGAAACAACAAGCCAATTTTAAATTATTTTACTACTAAGATTTTAGTAAAAATTTTGTGATTTGTGTAAATGTATATATGTATATATACATATACATTTGAGGTAGGTTTTCAGATTTTGTTTTAAAAAATCTAAGCATGGCGGCGGGAGACGTTTATTTTAATTTATACTGTAGCATTTCTCGTTTGCTATTTCCATCAGTTGATTAAACATTTTTCAGAATATAACTTTTCTAACTGCAAGCTTCTTCATTGTGCACCGCTATGGATATTTATAAGTCATTGTCTTATTATACATCAAAATATTCCTTTGGAATTTGTCATTTATCTGAGGTGCAACGCTCATGTCCTTCCAGAATTCATCATTTAAGAAAAATATTAAGTGATAACGGAATTGGATGTAACCTTTGAAATCTCTCGTGTATAAAAATGTACCTCAGACAAACGCCAATCCCCAGTGCAATATCATAATGTATTCACTATTGTGACAATCGTGTAGAGAATATCCAGCTTAATGTCTTGTTTTAATGGATAGCATTTCTTTGTATTTTTTTCCTTTCTTGTCTTTTCACTGTTTATAAACTCAGTAGTTTAGCTGTGTTGCAGTGCTACAAACAGCATGTAGATCTACAAGTAGAAACAATGACGTTGGTCTTTATGGTGTACCTGCCGTAATGCACGAACCTTTTTAGAACTGAAATGGTCACTTGAATTTCATAAAGCAACTGTTTAAAAATTTCTTCTAATTTTGTATAAAATTGTTGTTATGCATAAAGCATAAAAAGAAAGTATTTTAGTTGATGACTGTAGATTTTGGTAAATTAATTTGTTTTTAAAATATATATATATATATATATATAACGTTTTGCCTTTTGTTTTCCAGGCGTCCTCTCAGTACGTATTTTGTTTACGCATTATTTTTGTCAGTTTTTCCGATGAAGATTCTACTGTGAAGATGCAGTCGTCAATGTTTAACCTCACTGAGGTGGTATCCTTGTTATTTAGAGCCATTTAAAGAGTTAACAGCATTTTTGTACCATAATTCGCCATTTACATATCCCAAGTCCAGAGAAGAAACAGTAAAATTTGACACTGAAATCATAGATAAGTTTGGGAATGTTTGTATTTTCATTTATGCAAAATAATATTAACTGTTAATAATTAACTGAATAAACGTAAGCAATAGGAAAAACTGTTTAATAAATCTTTGGCTTTAGCGTGTTTTACAAAGACTCATTTCTATGATTTTCGTTTTATGATAAATTTTCTTTCGAAACTCCCATAATATTGTTTTATTACCCATAAGTTTTATCTGTTACACCAGTTAAGGTATTGGTAGGCTTAAGAAAGGTTTGGCTATTTTTGTGAAGCAATAGAACATAAAATGAAGGAGGTTAGTCCGGGAAATCTTGAGAAAACTTAACAAGCAACAGTAATAGCTGTAATAATCAGTGATGCACAAAGATCAGTGGACTTAACAGCAGGATATACACATAATGTAGGCTATTAGTTCTTTTTATCATTGTTTCAACATATTATACGTAGAGTAAGTAGACTCAGTCGAACAGTTGAACGCAGGCCTGCTGAACAAAGCCTAAGAGCTACAGAATAATTTTCACTACTGACAACTTATAACGTCACAGCGATGTATGAAGTGGAAGTAAAGATCCAGAATTTTCATCCTTGTCACTGTGTGGAACTGAGTGACTGGTCTTACGTTCCGATCGGTTTATCAACCGGGACAAAAGCTGTGGAACTTATTAAATTTGCGTGGCTGTCGGCAGCGAAACTGTCCGCACGTGACGGAAAATGCACTGTGGCTGGTAGACCAACTTCCTTCACCAACTGAGGTATCGCAATTCGGCGCAAAAGAAAGGATTTAATAAAAGGCAATTAACATAAAAGGTTTTTTTCCCATTTGATTAATTTTTCATTATTTTAAGAATTACAGAAATTATCTACCCTTGTAAGTCTATTAGAAAATTTTACTTCTTAGAATTCGTCATACTACGAGTACAAAGCCCTTTGACCTATGTTAACAATAAGAACCTGCAAGTAGGACAGAATAACTGACAGGCTAAACTGAAATCACGGATTCCGTGATATGACGTAGTGAAAACTAATTTGCGTCTTAGAGGTTACGTTGTGGGCTAACTTATAGCGATTTGAATGTGACAAAACAAATGTGTTTTGTAAAGTGAGACATCGCAGTTGTGTTTACGACGAACTGAAAGTGCAGGTTTTTAAAAAATCAGCTACATGTTTTGGTCGCAAAATTCTTGTATTTTTAGAACAGCAGTTTGTTAGGTTGTGTTAGGTTAGATTGGGTTGCAAAAGCTCTGGTAGAACGTGTTTGCACCCTGAGATAAAATGAAGATTCCTAACCAGAATTCACGGCGTCACATCCCTTCAGAAAATAAACTCTTCGTCACCGCCATGAGTGCTTCAGGACCTATAGGTATCAGCTAAAGATCCAAGACAAGTCGATGCAACGGAAGATTTGGATCTTCACCAAAACAGCTGATAATTATTGGGTCTTCCAGCCTTTCAGTTTATGGAGAAGCTGAGCTGAGTTTTGAATAAGGGAGATTATAAATTATAGAAACACATTGTTATATAGACATTTACTAGCCTGTTATCTCTGCAAACTTGTTCTTTGAAATACCTTTAGCTTATACTTTCTGTAAGGCGAAAATCATTGAAAACTTCTCCATGTCGAAGTGCAGGTTTGTCAACAAAGACAGTGGCAACTTGGATCCACGATCCGGAACACAAGGTAGGAGAATTCATATTTACCACCAAGGAACTTTGAGATTAAATATTTTTGCGTCATGTTGCACTTTACAAATTATGTTAAAGTGTGTTTTTGTTTTAAAATTATAAAAATATCACAACGTGGACCACATTTATACTCCTGAAGTTGGCATTTGGATAAATGTTGGTAAGTATATAACGTTGGTTAAAGTGCTCGTTGTCGGTCGTCATTGTTTGCACTATAAAAGTTGTAGGTTTTCACTTTACCTGTAATAACATGGGCACTTTAAATTTAATTGTGTTGTGGCCCTTTATAATGTGAAACAAATAGGCTGAAACTTTTAATTTATGTAAACTCCGCCTGAAGAAGGCGCAGTTTTGCCGAAATGTGTTGGTTTGTTGAGTGAATTTTGTAATGTGTGCATGCAACAGGATTTGTCGTAAGACTGAGAGAATTAAGTTGGAAATTAAATTTAAAATTATGTAAATAATTGTTGATTATTTTAGGTCATAAAAATTAAATATGGCGTTATATTATGCCGTTATGTAGGCCCACGTTTCATTATATGTGTGTGTAGGTCTTTATATTTATCCGTGTAAAGAAGTATAAGTAAAAGTAGTACACATGGAGAAAGAAGACTGTAGCAGGTAAAGTTGTGCCTGACTCGGTATTCCAGTATCCAATGACGCTAAAGAATTTTGTAGTTTACAGAACCAATCAGTGCTGCTATTCAATCAGGTGAAATTAATTGTATCTAATAGTATTATCTAAATATTGCTGTCTTTCCTCAGACTTCCAAGTCAATTTTTGAATAAGTTAATTTTGACAAGATCCCACTGAAATTTCAACACCTTGTTGCTAGTAAATCAGATCTGAAGAACTGAGGACGAAACAGTTTTACACTTACGATTCCGTGTGTACTGCTGTCTGTCGTTAGAATGTTCATGGATAGCGACTAGCGCGTCGATTTTCAAAATATGACCTTCTCTATGCCTTTATAGTACCTGCATTAGATATAAGATTGAATCTTGAGTTTTACGAAACCCACTTCAGTTGTGAAGAATAACATCTTATTCTAACATTAAACATTTTATGGTTGTAATTTTCCTTTCTCCAATATTTTTTTTTGTGTGTGTATGAGATATACCTGATGATGAGCAAACGAGGCCGAAACACGTAGTGCAAAAACACAATAAATAACCTTATATATAACAGATGAAATTGACGATGTATTTATTCATTTTACTTTATAACTTTCACAACTGGATGCACGACTGACGTTTGTTGGGACAGTTGTTACAAATATTTATGCATTTACATTTCCATGGCCTGGAATTATTTACTTGTCAATATTAGAATGTTTTACAATTAAACTATTTCGAGAACGCTTGAAGAGGGAAGAAAAGCAAAAGAAACACGAGGCAAGATAACTGTGTGCAGTCAGTAACAGTACCTACTGACGAACAGTTTAGATAATATAAATGGCGCAGTATTTAAAGTGTGGGTTTATTAAAATAAAATTCTATGCTGTGAATTCAAAATTATAATTTCTCAGAGCTTGTTCAATTTTTGACTGTTGTTTACACAAAATAATTCATTTTCCGCAGTAATTTGTGACTGCAATTTTTATAGCAATTTATCCTCATCACGCAAGTATATTAGGGTGACAAGATCAAGCAGCATCAGGTAAACGGAGCGTGTAGAACGCAGGGTAAGATGAGAACTGGTAACGGAATTCAAATCAGGAAACTTGAAGGCAAGGCCTAGGCTTAGATGCTTAGATAATATTGTAAGAGTTTTTGTGCAACAGAATATAAATATTGAGACTTAAAGCAAGTGGCTTATAATAGCGACTAAATGAAGAGCTCTTCCGAACATGAAACAAAATCTTTTGGTTTTATAAAATCTGTGAATGCATTGAGTTTATTACCTTCTGATGAAAGGCTGTCTTTCGTAGGCACAAATTCTCTGTAGTTAAAGCTTCTTCAACAAAGGTTAAGGATGAAGTCGACTGTCTGCAAAGCTTTGTCTTGTGTTTGGTTAGCGATTTCTTCACTTGTGAGCGGCATCTTAGTTTATAAGTAACCTATCGTTTTTATAATTCCTTTCCTAATCCCGAAAACCGTTCTTTTACCCCGAGCGTGCGAGGTGTGTGTAACTGCACCATTTCAGTCATACCTGTTACTGTACGCACCGCCAGGTGTAACAATAAATGATTCACATTTTGCTGACTGTGTGTAATCATGTGTTTGGTGTGACATAGTTTAACAACCATTATTTCCTTATAGAACATTCAACGGCCGATCTGTCTAATAGTAAGACACCATGTTGTCTGTGAAGAAGCAGTAAAATCTCTCTGCCTAATGCGAATTAATTTTAATCTTCTAAGGGTTAGTACGTCAGATCATTTTCAATGAAATGCATAATTAAGCAGCAAGACTTTGAAGCACCCTGTTGTATAACTCGTTCCACTCATAATTTTATATTTGCAAGTAAAATAAACATAAAACTGGCCAGCTGTAATATAGCTTATATTAAAAAATTTGTAAATCATTTTAATTTTTTTCGCCAAAATAAGGAGCACTTTAATAGCAATAATTTTCATTTAGAATATAAAACGAAGACGAACTCAAATTCCATAATCTTAACCCTGTCGTAATCTCGTGCTCAGCGAATTTTTTCTACCACTTTCGAAAGCTCCAATTAATAAGATTATTTTCTGCACAGTGACGAAGACGACGACATGCAGTTCTGTAGAAATTTAAGGCGTTTTGTAGGAATTTTCTGCCTCTACCTTCAGAGGAGAAGAAGTTTGTTCTTCTGCCTTTTAGATGGGCATAGCAAGTGTTCCTGACAGTCTGTCAATTTCTAGTGCACCAAACTGCGTCATCACAAAAGTTGCCACTGTAAGAACCTTCAGTCTTGTAACCTACAATTATCTGTTGCTGTAACGTGTTGCTTGCTGGTACGTTACAGTTGCTTTTACGACAAAATTACGAGATTATTTTTATCTCTATCATATTTTTCGTACTGCATAAAATATTACTCGATTACTTTAATTTTTGACTTAATTTAGCGTGCTTTATTTGTATATTGGTTTTTCTCTTGGCAAGCATTTGTACCATAAGTTAGTCGGAATGCAGTAATTATATTTTTGGATATATCATGCATCTTTCACTAGTTACTTCATTTTGTATTAGAATTTACCTGAGAAATACTTCAGTTTTGTTCGAAGGTATTGCTTAGCTGAAGTTGTTCTCCAGTTCACAGTATTCAGCTGAACTGTGGTCCTGCAGAACAATCCAATTTAGACAAAATTTTTGATGGCTGCTGTGATGCTGTAACCAGTTTCACCCCACGTGCATCGTGCACGCATCATTATGCACTGCAGAGATGAACAAGGGCGTAGCTTTTGGGTGGGGTCAAACACCACTGTAGTACTGCAGCTGCGATACCAGTTTAGTGAAAGCACCATTGTGGGGTGTGGCACAGTGTGTGCACCCCCAAAATCTTTTTGTGGATGTATGATCTATTGGTGACTGCAGACAAAGATGAGCCTTCCATGAAACGCTGGAGCAATCCTGCTGCTTTGCAAAGCGCGATCAACGTTGAGTCTCAGCGACGGTTATAATTGAATGAATTTAGAGCTGAAAGCTGCTCAGGCGTCAGTACCAAAATTTGCACAAGGCAGTGCAGAGGTGCATGGCTGCTGCTGACATGCAACTGTCAGCTTTGTTCTCACACCAACAATACAGGCCAACCTCAAGTAAAAGTGGAGAGAGGAGGTAAGAGCAGACTTAGTCGATAGAAGTGGCCATGTTTCTTTCTTTGCAGAAGAGTCACAAGTAGCAATGCACTGAATTACAGAGACGAATAACTTCTTACTGACGATGTTGGGATGGCCTGGTTGAAGAATACAGTAGCATATGATGAATTGTGACTTTGATGTTGGAACAGAAAAATGTAATATTACAGGCTTGCGAAAATGCAATGAAAAAAATACGGACGATGTAGGTTATGTGAATGTACAAAAAAGCGCATTCATTATTGGTACTTCTTGATGAATTTCAGCGGTGAATTATTTACACGAATGTGCATTACACGTAATGTGTAAGTGAAACTGAAAGTAATGTTTAGGCTTACGATTATATGAATTCTACTTATTGAAAATTTCATATAGGCCTAATCCTAAGCTTAATGATAAACGTAGGACAGTTTCCTTTCTTTCGTGTTCCTAACTGAAACGTGAAACTATCTGCAGGCCGCCAATTACAATAGCAAAGAAACTATGCAGTTTGCGTATTAAAAATGCATATAAACCTAAACATAGTGATGTTATGTTTGTTATAGTAATGACCGGTCTCTTTTTTATTTCACTACACATATTTTAAAAATAATTAATAAAGTGCATTCTGGTAAGTCACCCTACAAACTGTGTCGATAATACGCTTGCAGTGAATATTTTATAAACACTATAATTAAACTTATAAGTTTACTAAGTATTATAATTCATTACATTCTAGTGGCAAGTGTTGCTTGAAATGTCACATTGTGTATCAGATGGTCCTTGGTTTGAAAGGGGATAAAAAGGTGTGCACCCTTGGCCGCCCTGCTTGGGCTGCCTCCATGGGTGCTAATCACTTGTGCCGTAGTCTTTTTGGTGCCTTATGTCACCAAAATTGACCTAAGAATTTTTTAGTTACAAGTCGAGAATACTTGACTAGGCTAGTCTCTAGTTTCTATCCGCGTGATATTTATCATAATATGATATATAGTACATTTATATTTTATGCCCCAAAAATATGTCTTGGGAAGGCGAAGAAAATTTAGTGGTAAACTGTGTATGAAGAATTTTAAAATATTAGCATCGATGCTATAAAACACATAAAGCATAGGAAATTTAAGAATTTAAAGCCCAAATTAAATCTTTGTTTGAACTCTTAGGCTACCTTCATTGTTAAATATGGTAAAGCAGGCTTGAAATCACAATGATATATATATATATATATATATTGCGTGTGTGTGTGGTTTTTTTTTACAGTTTGTATTAACAACATGCTTCATTACACAGTAATACTATATGTTTTGGCTTTCTTATATTAAAGTACATAATTGTTTAGAGAAAAGCACTTGTAAACTTAATAATTGATTTATCTAACAATTGCCTGCTCTACATAGATATTGATACTTATTAAATAATGTAGTTACAATGTTTGTGTTCGAAATTATTTTGTCTTCCCAGTTTGCTTGAGTTAGTGTCTTTAGTTCTAGTAATCTATCACTAAAACATGCTTATATAAACTTATCGAAATTAAGCATTGTATTTTGTGTATCCCGGTATGTACAATTGAGAGCCATTACATATATTATTGCAGTTTATTGAAATCTATAGATTTGATAAATCTTGAAAATGCGTGTGAATATTTTGCTGTGTGGGTTTTGGGGTGCCCTCATATAGACTTTTGAACCAGACAAACACTCTTCACGGAACGCAATATGAAAATCAGACAATTACGACACATTCCAGACCCTCAATTTTAATTTCTGACGGTGAGTAACAAAAATGTGAGCAGTGACATGAGATCGACAGGCAGTAGTGACATTAGATTGGGCGTTCCGATTTGATCAGCAGTAGTGATGGACAGTGACGGACAGTGATGGACATAGGTTTGGTTCTTGACTTGTAAGAGTATAGTGAATATGAAATAGCAGAAGTTTTAGTAAGTTGGAAAAGAGTAAGAGTTATATCAAGCTGCTACGTATAGACAACAAATAGTAAGAAAGTGGAATAACTTGGGTTGTTAGAAATTGGGTTAGAATAAAATTATATTTTTAATATGTGTGACCAAGTGTTCCAGCAAATTAAAATACACAAAACATTCAGTACGTGTTTTAAAGGCCCTGCCTTTAGAATTCTCTTAATAAGCTGCTTGTTTCTTGTCCTGATTGAAGTACAGCAGATAGTAATTGACAGAAGATCGTGAAACACGCAACTGAATGTGTCGTGATCGTCATATTTTGCAAGCTCCTGCGGTTAAATGATAACACTAACAGTACCACTAAAGTACTGCCAACAGTTGAAGTAAAAAAGAAATCTTGAATTTAGCACTTAAATTTGAATTTATTTATATGGATAAAATAATTCAAAAGTGTTGGTTTATGGAAAGTACATAATGTTTATTTTTCACACAACGTGGCAACTGGTATTATTCTGATTCTAGATTATTACACAGCGGACAAATACCTATGAAGTTCTTACAGTGACATGTAACAGAAACTTAGAATAGCGTAGTGTAAACTAGTAATTAAAATCCTTTGTAACTGTAAATTGCATCACGCCAAAAAATGAGATGCTGTTAATAATACTACATTATATAAATGACGCCAAAGTGTGAAAATATTCGCAGTTTTAAAGCACAAATTTGTTTCTCTTTGTTACGATGAACTGTCACTTTTCCGTATATTGATTTTCAGTACGATGTTTATCGGTGATATTTGTTTCTCCAATATTATTTGTCTGTATTATATTTATCTGCTATATTTGTTTGTTTAATATCGTGTGTACGATATTTTTCTGTGATACTAGCTTGTTGAATATTATTTATCTGTAGGCAATTTCCTTGTGATTTTTTGGCAAGGTACTTATTTTGATATTTTTTTATATTTGTAGACTAAAGATATTTATCTGTTTGTCTAATATTATTTTTCTCTGCAATATTTATCTGTGATAGCTGTATGTCTTATATTATTTGTCCGTATGATATCTGTCTGTGAAATTTGTTTGCCTATAGTTACTTGTCTGTATATTATTTATTTGTGATATTTATTTTTTTAATATTATTTGTCTGTACTAAATTTATTTGTATTTTTGTCGGTCGAATATTATTTATCCATACGGAATTTATCCGTGATATTTGTTGCCAAATATTCTTTGTATGTACGATAGTAATCTATAATATTTACTTGGTAATATTCTTCTTCTGTATGATATCTGGGCTACTCACGATAGCGACCAGTGAGACTGGAATCTTCCGGTTTATGACGTCACATACTGTGACCAGTGCTTACAAAATTTTAGGAAAAAGCTGCTTCCTTCATATCTGATAAAGGGAGTAGCAGTTTATCTCGGAATGTTGATAACTACATACCAAACGGCACGGTGCCATAACTACATACCAAACGGCACGGTGCCGTAACTACATACCAAACGGCACGGTGCCGTAACTACACACCAAACGACACGGTGCCATAACTACATACCAAACGGCACGGTGCCATAACTACATACTGAACGAGACGGTGTCATAACTACATAACAAACGGTACGGTGCCATAACTACACACCAAACGACACGGTGCCATAACTACATACCAAACGACACGGTGCCATAACTACGTACCAAACGGTACGGTGCCGTAACTACACATCAAACGACACGGTGCCATAACTACATACCAAACGGCACGGTGCCATAACTACGTACCAAACGGCACGG
>Ga0123352_10003953_pt1 | contig 21675 bp, 16 predicted proteins | sample TergutLab28metaG_FD_89700 | JGI IMG/M metagenome (GOLD analysis project Ga0123352, IMG submission 89700) | Labiotermes labralis P1 segment gut microbial communities from Petit-Saut dam, French Guiana - Lab288 P1 | ecosystem: Host-associated > Arthropoda: Insects > Digestive system > Gut ...
CTAAACTGTTTTCGTATGGCCGCCATTATGTTATTGTACATACTAACGAAGTATTGCCGTAATGAAAGTTATATATTCTTCTAAGACTCTGACTTAAGTGTCGTAAATATCGCTCACGCCTCACTAATTCGTGTGTTCGCCGTTTTATTGTTACTGATTGCAGTAACGTTAAAGATTTGGGATTGTCTCCAATAACATTATGTATAAGCCACACAAAGTTTTGTGAAAAATCTGTCTAAAAAACCCCCGGCGCGCAAGCACGCACGCACGCACGCACGCGCGCGCGCGCGCACACACACATACACACACACACACACAGACCATGGCGATCTATATAGGCTACATTTTCCCTTCTGTACGAAGGGAAATCGGCCAGATTTCTTAAGATGGAGGGTACTCTGATAGTATATTTTCTAAAGGGAGTCCCACAAAAAGCGGCAAATTGTCTTCAAAATACGTGTACATGTTTGTGTATGAATAAATGAAAAAAAGGACAAAGATACACAGCTTGGTAATAAGCTAAGGTGCCGTTAAATGTTATTTCTTTGAAACACAGTGCAATAAAGCTTGATGCTGGACTTGCCAAATAATTTATTCCTAATCTTCATTTCGGTATATATAGCTTCTGTTAATCAAACAAGATCTATGGTGAACTCTAATATATTAGTGATAAAGTTGTGTCAAATAAGAATCCTGAATAAATTGTCTGTCATCATCCCACTTCAATTTATTTGATAAGTCTCCAAAAAAGTTTAAGCAATGATTTAAGTGTTCTGGGATGTATTACTGTGTCTTGGACGAGTGTTTTCCAAGGCTGCGAAGGATCGAGTTGCCTTCTTGTTTAAGGGCAAGCTTTGAAGTTGACGGTGTCACAGTATCATGTGCCAGAAGACTTAAATTCTCAGCTGCACCTCTGTGAAAGCCTTCAATCTCGCAACCTATATCTGCTCATTGAATGAGTCTGAATTAGTCAACCAGATATGATAAGAACACGAGTAGGACTAGATTGCAGAGTTCTGTCTTAGTAAAGAACTAATTATTTGCAAATAGATGGATAAAACCCAGGCCACTCATGAGTTTGTGTATAACATGTATATATACAGACTCTATTGGGAAAATTCTTCTGAATTCACTTTAGATTACCTAAGAGTATTAAGATGCCACTGACAGAGCAATTACATATATATTTACAAGCCATTTACTTCTGACTAAACACAAGCTTTCCACGTGTTGATGCGAACAACACAGATATTGGCGAAGTAGGTGATACAGACGGTGGAATTTAGGAGACCTAATTCGATTAAATTTCTAGCTCATCTTTTGTTAATAGCACCGCATTACCCGCTACTGAAGCAGAATACCTGAGACATAAAAGTTTATATAATAATTATTATCACTTGATATGTCATAATTTCCCAGAAAACTTGTGTCTTCTAGGTCTTTATTCCATGAAGGTAATTAGAAATACAGAACACTCTGAACTTAGATAAAGGCTACGAAAATAGCAAAATAAATAATTTTATGAAAGAAATTAAATTGCCCGAAGGCAGCTGAACAAAAGAAAATTAGAAACCTTCGTGTCATAAAATTTGTCGATTGTCTCCTTTGCTTCACGTGTGTCTTTATGGGCATGTCGGGGTTTGTTGTGTTTATAGCAATAATGTCTGCGTCTTAGATGTGGCTAAGTATTCCAGTACAAAAGAAACCTTATAAACACGCACAGGACTATGTCTATATGGTGTTTCGATGTCTAACAGTGTTGGTGGTACTGGCGGCGTGCAAAACCCCTCCGGAGGCTGGACATTTACTCCTGACGCGTAGTACGGATACCAAGTCCTTGTTCGCAAGAAATGCATGTGCACCTGGAGAAACTCGCCCAGTGGGCCGGGTGGACACCACCCAGCGTCTACAGCGTCTTCGAGAGCAAATGATACAGGCAAATTTATCGGCTTACATCATTACATCCGGTGATGACCACCAGGTAGCGTATGTGTGATCTTTGACAGAGTAACTGCGATGAAGTTAGGTAACCAAATTCATAAAAGGGATAATTTCCAGACAGTGTACTTCAGCGCGTACAGTATGGAATTCTGTTACAAATTCTTTGTCCTCTAACACTTCAATTCAGATCTATGGTACCAAATCACAAACACTAAATGAATCATCGAAATGTGCACTGTAATAAGGCTTTTCAATTATTTAAATCGAATGGTAGGATAACTGTGAGTTATGGCTCATAAAGGAAATGGGGGCAATGATCATGTCTTATTTCAAGGCAGTATGTGTTTGTTGTCCAGACTAACTGAGGAAAATTTAGAATGACCTCAGAGGATATTCCATTGTCGATGTAAGATTCAAGATTAGGAAGCGCCATTGTAAACGCTATGCTATCAGGCTCGGTGAACATCGAAATTTTTTTAATCGTGGTAAATACATAGAAAGTAGCCGAACAACCCGTGGTCGTAATATCAGTTGTATCAATTTGATGAACTTTTTAATATCTCCTTCGTTCTTCATGCACATGTTATCTATATAGCAGCTACTGAAAATTATAATACACACACTTCATATTACACATTTCTTCCGAAGTGTCTCATGTGTTGTTTTTAGAGTGAATATGTCGCCAGCCATGACCTACGCCGTGGTTACATATCTGGCTTTACCGGAAGTGCTGGTGATGCAGTGGTTACCTTGGACAGCGCAGCCCTTTGGACAGACAGCCGCTATTATTTGCAGGCTGAAAACCAACTCGACTGTAATTGGGTGCTTATGAAGTCCGGATATAGCGAGGTAATTAAAGTCATGCTGGTTCTTTCGCGTTTTTATCTCCGACTTAACTTCTAGGGCATGCAAAATATAGAGAATGAAAAGATAATTATGTAACGCAAAACAACAGAATGCATGCTTTTCAAATTAATGGTTTAATTAAATTCTTGGTGTCTTCTACATCTTTCGAAAATCGCGCCTTCTTAATCAGAAACACCATTTGCACATGCAGTTTTTTATGTTATTTTTTTCATGCACGTATGTAAGCAGTCTAGCAGGAGGAAGATTGTTCTTGATAAATTTGTTTACTTAAGCGCCACGCCGTGAAGGCAACTGGGAGAGCTGAGGCACAACTCTAAGCTTTCGTAACTTTGGCATAGGTGAAGATGAGTGGTCGGTCTTATGCCTCGGCCGCTATACGCCCGCGGAAAGAGCCTGCGGTAGCCGTTGAATATGAAGTTAGGCAGGCCCCAGAGTCGGTCTATACGCTTGTGATAAATTTACTTGATCCTGCTGGGAATCGAACCACCATTTCATGAAAGTCCAAAACATTTATTCGGTATTATATGCGTTCAGCTCAGATCCCTCTAAAAGGAATTCACGTGACTGATACACGTCACCTTTTTATGAATTACAAAATATTTATACACAATGAAGACATGACATGAAAGAAGACGATTATGTTGATGTTGGTGATATTGATGACAAAATGTCACTGTTTCAGGTCCCCAGCATAGAAGAATGGTTAGTTTCGCAATTGCAAACTGGTGACCTAATTTCTGCGGACCCCAGAATTATTTCCTATGCAGAATGGAATAATTGGGATGATTATTTCAGTAAGCTATATGTACATATGTCTAAAATCATGTTATAGGTATGGAAAGAAATTCATGTTTTGACATTAGGGAGAATTGGTTGTATGGATCTCTGGGGTTTGAACCTAGAGGAATATGAATACATAGGCTGAAGACCTCTACGTGTGAAGGTCTTCATGCTGGCAGAAGTATATGGGCTGTTCATTCACCTAACAACTGAGGAAAATGAAGTAAGCAGTGTAGAAATCTAGAAATGTTGTGCGTTATATGGGTAGATTGTGAAGAAAATCCGCAGAAGTTTGTGTGTGGTTGAACCAGGCCCGAGCTAATGGAAATGGTGTGCAAAAAATGTGAGGATTTGCCTGGTCCTCACTTTTTCTGCCTACTATTCACATTGGCCCCAGTTGGGTTCTATTTCCTCACCCTGCCAATTGATCTTTCTTGCAACATGCACACATAAACCATTACTTACTGCAACCATGACAACGGAGGCAGCACATTCTACTGTAAGTTTGGTATCAATCAATAAGACCACATGTATCATCAGTCAGAAGACCACAATCTGAATACAAGCACACAAATAATGCAGTTGTCTTATAGTGCTGCATATCACCATGTATTTTATTGTACACTCAAGAGTAATCAAACTGACAAATACATTTTATTTGGGGGATACATTCTACTTCCTACTCATTGCAAGATTGGGTAGGTGAGTTTGTATCTCAACTCATACGACTATAAAACAAAAACAAAAAAAAACCCTCAGTTTTTGCAACTTGTAAGCACATGGCACTCTAATTTGTGTTCTCAGTTTTACATCCATTTTAGCCTTTTATTCTATAGATTTACACCTGTATATATTACATTTTTAAATGCACATCAGGCATTGTGTAATGAGTAATAGCATATTTGTTTAACTTCTTCTTTTATTTTATTAATACTCCTTGATAGTGGCCTTGAAAGGGATTGAAACATGCAGGAGCTTGTAGTGGAAGTCCTCCCAATAAAGTGTACTTTTTGGTTTGATGACTATTGATTGTAATTAAGTGTGTTTAGTTACAAATTAATTAATTAGAGTTACTAATGTCTTTAGCAAATAGTGACTTTGACATATTCTAGCACAAGCAGGCCTGGAACTGGAGGTTCACCTGAGTAACCTGGTGGATATGATCTGGGACGCTGCAGAAGGACGTCCTCCCTACCCTTCTGATCCTGTCTTTGTATTAGACACCAAATATGCAGGCAAGTTGAAGCTGTGGGTTCATATGCCACTACACTTACTCTTCAAAATCTGCTGTGGCTACAGTGAAAGGAGTCACAGCCACTTACCAGTGCCATACTGTTAAGTGGAAATATTTTAAAGAAATTTGGATAAGACAATGTCTGTGAATTCTGTGATGACTGTAATTCTACTGTTGTTTGAAGGCAAGATGTAACAGATAAATAGTGGAGAGTGAAATTTGTTGTTACAGTCCTGAAAAATACCTAGAGGAACATTTAGACAACAATTTGTGCATGGGTGCTACAATGCCAGTAAATAGGAGAGTACAATGTCACATATAATTTGTTTTAAAGTTTATGTTTATCTTAATATTCTACTACGGCTTCTTACTTCCTAATCCTCTTGAGTTCTTTTAGTATGTCTGTACTCACAGATCTTTCAGTAGGACAGTTAAGAAAAAGAATAAGTTTTGCCCAGAAGACCAAATTGCATTAATTTTGAAGAAGGAAGAAGTATTCCGTTTTTATTCATAACAGAAATAATTTGATCCATCTATCAACAGTTCTTTAACTAACAGTATATGAAGCCTAAATTTACAGTTATTTTCACACTTTAACCTCACATTTTATTTATGAGAAAATGAAACCCACTGTCATTACTTTTAAACCATTCATTTTTCCTCTGAAAGAAATATAGTTCATTAATCAGATAATTAAGAACATAAAATTGTGCTTCTAAAACCAGATCACATAAATTATTAGACTTTTGTTGGCCAAGCTCTGTGGATTCCTTCTATTGGCTCTGCTACTCAACCACATTCTTGATAATTAATATATTTTCATCAACACTGCCTATGTTAGTCCTGCCTTGTAAAACTTTACTTATTTTGATTTAGGATTGTCATGGCAAGACAAAATGACAGAAGTTCGCCACTCTATGGAGAGCAAAAATATGAATATCCTTCTTTTGACGGCCCTGGATGAAATTGCGTGGTTATTGAATTTGAGAGGATCTGATGTGCCATTTACACCTGTATTCCGGTCTTACTTAATAGTGGGAAAAACCTGGGCGACATTATATTTGCCTCCAGGAAAATCAACACCCGAAGTTGCAGTACACCTGAATTCTAATGGCAGTAATGAAACAAATAGTGTCAGGTAAGCTATTTAATAACTAAGAATCAGTGTGAGTCGTACATTACTGTTTTATGTACAAAGATTAAAATAATTTGTCTTTAATTATTTGTCTCTGTAGAAATGTACTAGCTGTATCTGCTTTAAAGAATAGGGTATATTACTTCCTTTAGTAATTACACATTAATATTTACATGAAAGGTTTCAGAAATATTATTTAAATTTAATAGCCATTGTAACAATATTTTTTCATGTATACAATGAGACATATTTTAAAGTTTATTTGCCTTGGTTACTATAAACTTTTTCATGGTGGGTGGTTACGTAAGGAGATTTGGGGAGTTAGATTTCAAAGAAACCAGTTAAACGAAATAGGTGTGTTTGAATGTATCCAAAGTGGAAGGCATGTTGTTATGACTCATAGTATGAAATAATATTCCTTCTACAAGCCACCACCAGAGTTTTAAAATGCCATGGTCACATTATGGTAAATGATGCGTCATCTCTCAGCCAGGAAAAATCCATTTCATCCTGACACATCTGCTCATATAAGAAGACCCCATTGTCTTAACAACACTTTATTGGCATCTGGCCCAGCCATCTAGCTACACATCCAATGCTGCAGTTGAACAGTCTAGCAAACATACTCATTTATACATAACTCACTATGAAAAATAAATTTAATTTGCCTTTACTACATTTTATCTGAAACCACATCATGATCACTTGTAAGGAGCACAAAATGAACTTGTCTCACAAGCCACAAAAGTGACAATTCCTGAATTATAAGCCTTCATATTTTATTACATAATGTGTCAATTAAGGGCTCAAAAGTCTTTCTCCGGTCCTTAATGTGAGTCCCTATATCATCCTTATTTATTAAGTACTTATACTTCCTATTTGGTATTGAATATTAAACTTAATTTGCAAAATGGTTCATTGCTTTCATAAAAATGTAAGGGAATGGTAATATTTATTGCAGGATTAAAAATTATACAGATATTTGGGATGATTTGCCATATTTAAATGAAGATGGAGACAGAGTCTGGCTGCCATATCCATTCAGTTATGCAGAAGGTGCAAGCTACTTGATTTACAACAAGGTCAGTTTCTTCAATGTACAAGTAAACCAAGTTAAGGAATGGTACAATTTCTTGTTGCTTGGTTTATGTAGCAGTACAAACTGCTCAATTTACTGCCCATAAATACTACCAATATACACTAAAGTTGGATGGTTGGCAATCCTCTTTTAAGTTCACAGGACCTAATATTATATCCAGAGACTAGCTATCCTCACTGAGGTTTCCTATGTTCTCCTCAGAATCTTCAAGCAAATTCAAGGATAGTACCTCAACTTAGGACACGAAAATGCTTATCATATCTTTTTCAATTCATTATTCACTAATCATTCCAACATTTCACAATATATAAACTGGGATACTGATAACATCACTAAATAAATCATTAATAAATAGTACTCTCAGAATTATGTGGAAAGAATCAGTTATTTTACTCTAATAAGAAGATGGCCACAGTTGTAGGACTATTATGTAGGGTTTTTAATGGTGGGAGGAATGAGATTTTAAAACCAAACATGCACAACATGTGTGTGTGTGCATGTGTGTGTGTGGGTCTTAAATCCTAAGGAGGACACTGGCACAAATTTATTCTCATACATCATATCTTTTCGAAAACCTTCTATGGAAGGGAGTTTATGGGAGTCTCAACAGAATGTTAACAACTATTTCAAAATCAGCTCTTCAGATAAAAATATTATTAATGCATAATTTACCTTATCTTAATGGAGACTGAGAACCCTGTCAGTTTGATGCTTTAGGTGCTATGCTTCTTTATGCACTTAATCTGGATAATAAGGGTTGATCTTGAGTGTAAAGGTTGTATTTCTGAAGTGGGATGATTTATGTAGTTTAATGACACACACTATGTTCATTTGTTGAAGATACAAACAGTAGATCAAAGACAGTGATGAGGTGTAACCCACCTTTTGCCCACACCTTTAAAGTTTACCTTTAGTGTTTGGTTTATGTGTATAGGTAGTTACAAGAAGACTTCCCTGACAAAATAATCTTGAACCAATAAAAAATATTCCAAATGTAAAACTTAAGGTTTCCCTTTGCTGTGAAGTAATGTTACATGCATTTACAGCTGCACAGGGATGTTGTCAACAGAGTCCCACACGCCGGTTATACCTTTGCCACACAACAGACAACAACTATGTGCAATTTATGTTTGCCATTTGAGAACAGTGACGTTCTAAGTGCAACTAGTTACTAACAATGTTATAAATTCAAGATATGTCAGGCATTTTTGCTGTAGAAAGTATGACAATATACTTTTGCTGTCCTAATTCTCATACTTTTGATAAAAAAATATTCAAATATACTATGCATTGACATATTTCTGCAGGTCCCAGAAGGAAGGGCAGTGTTTGCTGTATCTCCTGTTTTATTAATGAAAGACCGTAAGAGTGATATTGAGGCTCAGGGAATGCAGAATGCACATATTCGAGATGCAGTGGCATTGTGTCATTTTCTATATATGCTTGAAGAAGGGGTGAGTTATATGAAAATATTCTCAAAGAAAATAAAATAATAATTATATTTTCCTTTCCATTGAAAATATTTTAAAATCTAAGTATCCTGGAACAAAATAAAAAAAAAAACAGAAATGAGAACTTTGCTCTTCTGGGCTGTTATGTAGCAAGTAGTGAAAGTACCTTAATGACATTCCGGGACAACCTATTGGTTCCACTTCCTAGGGTGAGTAATTACCACTACTCACTGCATAATAGCCCAGAAGAGTGCAGTTCTCATTTATTTCATGGCAGAAACCTGAAATCACAAACAGGAATGAGGTTTGTGATGACATTCAAAATAAACAAGTACTAAAATACTTTGGGGTACACAGTGGCAGTTGGTTGAGGCAAGTTGGAAGGTTGCAGGTTCAAAATTCCTGATGGTGTCATTGCAATTTTTCATTGACATAATCCTTCTGGCCATGCAATGGCCCTGGGGTTGACTCACCCTCTAACAGAAATGAGTACCAGGACTATTTCCTGGGGATAAAGGCGGCCAGTGCGCAGGGCTGACAAACCTACCACCTTCATGTGTCGAAGTCTTGAAATCTGGGAGCCTCAACCTCCTGGAACCCTCAGGGCCTGTCGAGGCCTGTTATGGGATTGCTTTACCTCTTTACTAAAATACTTTACATTCAGTCACAAACTATTATAATCACATCTACTTTCTAAACATAAATGATCACAGTATACAAAAAAAAAGCTTCTATTTATGAGTGCAAAATATGGTCCTTACCTTGATACAAGAATATAAATAAGTGTCATAAAATTACTGTACTAATTTGGACCTAAGTAGTATTAAGTACATGAGGAGTTCTAGATAATTTGTAATGAGGCCCTTAATGGTCTATACAGACCACTTATTATTGTTAGGATAGTGAAATGTGGAGGCTATGATGGGCTGAGTGTAGAGACAAGAAATGCATAGTGCATTTTGCTAGCAAAGCCTAAAAAATTACCACTTGGAAGACTGAAAAGAAGCTGGAAAGATAGTGCCTTGAAAAAATTTGTTGTGAGACGAAAGGAAGGGGGGAGTTGGTTTGAAAACATATCTGAAGTAGTTTTTGGTATTATCAGTATTGAACCATGAGGTTCTGTTACTACATTATTAGTTAAAGTACTAAATGTAATTACATCATTACATTTATTATTTATGCTGTATTGCTATGTTATTAGGTAGCAGCAGGGGAAATATGGGATGAACTGTCAGCTGTTACTGCCCTCGATCGATTACGGAATGAACAGTTGCTGAGCCTTGGACCCAGTTTTGGTACCATTGCTGCATTTGGCCCCAATGCTGCTCTACCACATTACGAACCAACAGTTGAAACAAACCTAGTTATTGATGATACCAGTGTTTTTATGCTAGATTCTGGAGGCCAGTACTTAGGTACAGCATTCACAAAGTGCTCAGTTACATTAACAAAGGATACGTTAAATCCCTTGTTCTTTTCTTTAAGTACTCATAGCATACAGCATGACATTATAAACTTTTACAGATTTTGCAAAGGTAAGAATCACAAGTGTGGAGATATTTCTAGGTGTCTGGCCTGGGCCAGCTTAAGAGTTTGAATCCCTTAAGCTGGGACAGCTTGGTTGGTACAATGACTGTACTATGGCCTCGATGCGAAAGAAATGTTACTCTACACTAGACCCACCCCGCCGCTTACTCGGCAGGTACCCGGAACTCACTGTTCATAGTATTTGCACATGGATTTGTTTATAAGAAATTGAGGCACAGCTTTTAAAGAGATCCTCAGAAACTTGTGAATATCATTAGTTTTTGCCTAAAATGCTTCAAATGCTAATTCTTTTTCTCGCAGATGGTACAACTGATGTTACACGCACAATACACCTTGGAACTCCCACAGATGAAGAACGTGAAATCTATACCAGCTTACTAATGGGATGCATTGATATTGCTTCTACTGTATTCCCTGAGGGTCAGACACTCTCATCAATGGAGATATTAATTAGGGCACCTCTGTACAGCCTTGGGTTGAATTATGGACATGGCAGTACTCATGGCATTGGTTTCTGTCTTGCTGTTCATGAAGGTCAGTTACCACTACTGTGCATGCAGCATTTATAATCACAACTAAAAATACTTGTAACTACAAAGTAATAAGTAAATTTTTCATGAGTTTGGTACCATGCCACATGGACAGTAGAGTAAGCAGTCTCCTAATTTATGTTCCTTTATTGCAGCTTTCAACACCACTTACCATGAGAATTTTTTTGGATCCCAAGGTAAGACCTACTAAGTTTGATTATCTAATATAAATGTTATAATGTACTGTTCTGTTACTGTAAGGCACAGCTATCAGTATTGATGATGTGATTCATTTATCATTATTTGTGTTTCATACTAGCTGATTGGCAAAAAAGAATTCCAGAACTTTCAACTTACCCACAAACATTCCTTGTTGATTCTTTGCCTCTTTTCTGGATGTCTTCTAGCAACGATGTTACTGTGTTACTACAGTTATTTACTTATTGCTGATTCTTTATAAAATTTTGCAGAACCAGGATACTACAAAGAAAATGAATTTGGAATGAGGCTGGAGAATATAGTAACTGTTGTGAAGGCAAATGTTACAGTGAGTAACACTGAAATTCTCAGCTAACAGTATAACAAAGTCTGGGTTGCTAAGATTTTACCATTACACTTTCCAGTAAGGTAATGTTAATGGAAGTTTTATTTTGCAAGAATTTAAAATCTCTAAGAAGTGCAACAACATACTTTGTTACAGCATTCCACTACATAAGGTTTAAGTTATCTGAGTAGTTATGCCTCATCACTGGTAAACGGTTACCAATGGGTTGGAGGAGCATGATGCCTCCATCTTCAGGGTCAAGCAGTTCTTGAAGAAGAATTGTTGCAAGTATCAATATTATGCTTAGTTACAATAACTTGACTGTTGTCTACTCATATACATTACACACTTCCAATGAAAATTCTAAAATTATGACCTCATGGACTATAAACCTCAAAAGTTCTATCCATAAACTTGCTATGACACTATATTTGAGCATTTGGTCTTCTGATTACAACTGTCAGTCTAGGTTTTACCTGAATCTTAGTAATGGTGTGAGATTTTCCCTGTATGAAGGAGTTTGTCTTTTGGGTATCCTGAGCCTGGTTTGTTAAAATATACAAAATAATTTTCATGGCGTTCTCTCTCCAAGAGGAGCATTTTTTAACTTGTTATTTATTTAGACACTGCACCATTTTGGAAGAATAGGTGAAGTGAATACATATACAATGTGAAGTACATATGTAGTCAAAATTCACCTAACTGTAAATATCCATCTCTGGGAACAAACAGCTTTATCTTTATTATACTAGGAATATGTTGCTCTTTGACAAAATAACCAATGGGAAGCAAGATACAAATGGTTGACCATGACTAGAGTATGTGACTGCCAACCCAAGTAATAACTGGAATTCAGAGTACTGAATCAATCTACAACTGAAAGTGACAATGTTAAATCCAGCTTAAGCAATTTTAAACATTAAATGTAACTGGCACACTTGTGTTAGTGTATACTTCTTTCTTTTTCAGTTGGGAAAAGATCCAAGTTTTCTGACTTTCAAACCGGTGACTCTGGTTCCCTATGACAATAACCTCATTAACCCATACATTATGAGTAAGAAACAGGTGAGATCATTATATTTTTAACAGCAGGTATGTAAAAATAACATTTTTTTCTTTGTAACTTACGGTTTAATTATATGGTTGTGTTTCAGCTTCTGTGGTTAAATGATTACCATGCAAAGGTCCGTGAAATTGTTGGAGAAGAAATGTTGCGGCAGGGTCTTAATGATGTCTACAAATGGCTTCTTCGTAAAACTGAGCCAATACTTATATAATATTACTTTCTGAAAGATGTATTACCAAAATATGGATGTTAAGTACACTTTTCTTGATATCAGGATAATCCCTGTATTTCAAACTGAGAGGTCATATTCATACACAATTTATACATGAAGCTCAAGACTACTCCTTCAGTTAGGTGATACTGTTAATTAGTTAAAATTAATATACAATATGATAAGATTGTTTTATTGATTGAGGGCAATGATTCCCATCTTTTCATTATTTGCTGATCTGTTAAAACAGTAGTGGGTTTTGTTCTCCAAGGACCAGTCCCAAATCTGCTTACAATTAAACAGTACAAATAATCTGTAAATCTAATTACTTGGAAAATATAAGAGATTTATTTCTGATATAACAATCACACAACAACAAAATTCTTTGCTGGATAGAAGAGTAGGCAAATCTACTAAATTTAAATATGCTGAAATGCAATGCAAGCTAAAAAATGTTATCACCTATGCACTCACCCATCACTCTAATATATCAAGTATAAATAGTTTCATTATCCTTATGAGCTCATTAAGGATTTCTCACTCCTCCAGTCTTGCATTACCTACAGGACTTCTATACAACCACATATCCCAAACTCTTTGTGAACAGATTCCACATATTTTATAATATAAGCATATTCTGGAAAAAGTCCTAAATTTTCTATTTCTCTGTCATGCATTCACCAGGAAATCGCATATTCCATATTTACTGTAGAAGCTCCTTACATTTTTCTTTGGAATTGTAACACATGGCACTACAAGCAGTCACTGCAAGAAAACTATAGATATATAAGAATCTCTTTAGAACTTCTAACTTCTGTTATTGCATTCCATTAGTAGAGATTAATAAGTTATAAGATTATTTAAGACAGATATAACTATATATTTTATACATGTTATTTTTTCCATATGTAGTATATAAAAATAGTTAAACAACCAATATCAACTGTAACAATGTAATGAGACTATGAAACACTACATGGAAATGAATTAAATCTATATAAGAGTTGTAAACTAACATTTGCAGTGTACCTTGTGAAAGAGCACTGGATCTTCACAACTGCTGCTATACTGGTCACTGAATCAAAACAAAAAACACTTCCATAAGTGAAAGGAACTGATCTTCTCTTCCACATGAATAAATTCTGAAATGACCTAATCCAAAGCAGAGTTTTTAGCATGTTTTCCCTATCTTTCCCCAGTAACATACCAAATTCTTTTGTCAAATAAAAAAAAAAAAAAAGCTCCTACTGTCGCTTATAATCCATAACCAGCTGTACAGTATTCATCATTATTTTGTTCATGTTCTCGAAAGCCGAGTCCTTCTCTCCTTCAGACAGAGGTGAAAAAGGGCCATAACCAGAAATACTAGAAACAAAAAGTCTGTTTTATTGTCACATTGGCTGCTGTTATGATTCAGTTACATTTCCTATAATTCAAGTAAAAAAAAAACACATAGTCTTATAGCACAATCAAAATGACACACATTTTTACAAAGTTGTCACACACCAGCTCTCATTGGTGGTGACACAAGTATCACTCCATCCCCACGTACAAACAGCATTGGTATGTTTCGCTTGGTAGTTTTATACACTTCTTCATATGTTTCTTCATCAATTTCAACTGTGGTAACAGTTTCTTCTGCATCTCCCAGCACCATATTCAAGTGCTGATCATATGCCTGAAAAATTTAGTACAGCCACAATTAATGCTTGTAAGCTTCATTCAATAGGGTATTTCCACCATATAAAATATGCAGGCCAGGTCATACATGAAGGCACACATATCAGTATTAAACTAATATGCCCAGTCACAACTGCTGATTCTGTTCTACAAACATATATTCTGAGATGCTGGTGCGTGTATAATCACAAACACTTCTGTATTGCCATGTATGGTGGACATCATACTGGCACACAAGTGGGTAGAACAAAACAAAGTACTGAAGCAGGCATTTTGATCTAGTTAGTTAGGAAAACTAAAATAAACAGTGCCCCTCGAAACAGGTATAATGTAGACATACTTACAGCAAATTGAGAACTTTTGGTGTAGTTTTTATAAAACTGAAATCCAAAAAGCTCAGTTATACGAATTTACTTACATGAAGTCTTCCTCTCAGTTCCCTTTCATTTCTCATTTTCACATATATTCGCTCATCTAAACTCAGACGGACAAGATCTAAAGGCTCCTTCACAGTAATCGCAGGTACCTAGAATGGATAACATAACTGTTGGTTCATAGTACCTGCCACTACATTTGAGGGGTTTGGTGTCTCTTTTGGGGTTGACAGCAGGCACAGAAACAAGCAAGGTATTCAACAGCACTGCCATCAGTTCATAAAACATCTTCTGTGGTTGCAGCAAAGTTCAGGTAAGTCCCGTATTAATTCAAATTCACTACACGTGTATCCCACACTGACCGCTGTACATCTGCTACAGATTTGTGAATGTTAAAAGCGATCAGTGGTGTGTATGTAATTCAATAGTATACTGTACTATGACCAAATGAAAGGCAAATACAACAATCCATATCAAGGATACAGAAATACGAGTCAGCATTATAGAGAAATTTGATTGGGAAACGCAGAAACATTCCCACTATTAAAATGAAAAGAAATATGGGACGTAAATAGCACCGTGAGGTACAGTAACTGTTTTTACGATTTCTGTCTGCTAGAATATGACACCGTACAGACTAGTATATAACACCGGTGTCGCAGAAGCCTGACGAGTCCTATTTCAAGGCAGTCCATGTCCTCTTCCAGGACTACTCTGAAGATGGAGGCCGCAGACTCATTCGAAACGTTGGTACCTGCTGTACATACCAGTCTTCATGGCGTCACATTCCACAAGACAGAAGTCTTCGTAGTCAGCAATTCGAGAACATCAAAATTATGATACCTGCTCCGCATCCTCCGCCATAATTGAATAACATGACTTGAAACGAACCAACGATTCTATGCCAACGACCGTCTCAGATTACGCCTGTTTTACATTGGACGAACTGTACTGTATGTCCTAAGAGACTGTTTTATAGTATGACCGTACGCCATACGATACCTTTCCAACATGCTACGAACACGCAAGTTCGAAGGAGGCGGTGATGTAGGCCTAGATGGTTAACGCCATTTTCTATGTTTGTGCGTGCAGTTTTTGTACTTTTTGAAATGAACAGGTTGTAATTATGACAGTGCATTAACGTTTAGTGTGCTTTACAAATGGATTAACATATGGAGGTAATATATGTGTGTCTGGTAAGTATTTACTCATGAGCTTTCGATTTCATACACACGCCTTGACACTTCCTGAACTTTGGCCGTATTAAGTGCATAACTGATTACGTTACACATTAATAAAATTGTAATGTATTATTCGTTTTATAACGAAGTAAATCTCAGTAGAATTATTTGTATTTTTTTGTAAAACGAATTGTCCGTTGATTTATTGGAAGATCATGATATGTCGAAAGTCAAATGTACGTCGTTGGGGCTTGTAAATATTAAAATAATGCAGCATCGTTCATGGAATTTTAACGCGTTGGTGCAGTTGACACCGGGAATTTGTTACATACTCATAAATGAGGAGAGTGTCGAAAATAATTCGGAGAAAGACTGACTGCCGAAGGTTATTAGTGTGTGAATACCTGTTCATTATGTCACACTGTTTTCCACGATCCGTTACTTTATGCGTATGTACAAGTATGAAATGTGTTGTACTCAGTGCGGATCAGTAGATAGTCATGTCACGTTAGTACTGAATGGTCGTAGGATGTAAGGAGTATGTTTGCTCGTGGTCGTCTTGTTTCACTGAGCCTGCTTTAATAAATTCCGATATTCAGTACTTATGGTTGGGTGCCTCTTTCATGGTTATGTTTAACATTTTACCTGAATGTTTACATTTGAAACATACAAATACCTTTCTATTGTAAATGATAGATGCGAAGAGAAACAGTTTGGTCCCAAATGTAGCCAGTGGTAACATAGATCAAATTAGAACCAGCAGAACTTTGAAACTGACTCTTAGCTGGACGTATTAATCCCAGCTGGGCTACCAGATGACAGTGTTGATGCAGAAGACACAGTACAGTAGAAAAATGATTTTATTTGGAACAATGTGTAGATTGTGATTTCTTTGACATTTATTTGAAATGTATTGGTGTGTACTCCAACATTTTTGTTGGCAGTTTTGTAATCATCATTCATTTGTAGTAAAATGAAATTAAAATTTGAAACTTGCCTAATGGAACAACAGTGATAGTGAAGACTGCATGTTGTGTCTAGAGCTGAGCAGCAGAAACTCAGTAGCCAGTCCACTGAGCATGTTATGCTATTATTTTGTAATTGTATGACTGGTGCATGTGTAGTGTATTTCTTCACTGCAAGTGTACGTTACTACACAGCATAGGCTTAGCTAGTTATGACATTGGTTAATCAGTTAACAATGTTTCAGTGTAAAATAGTTATTATTTATTTAAAGACTGAATTTCAATGGGTTGAGAACCAAAATAATTATGGGAATATAAGAAACAGTAATATGGAAACTGTACAGTGTCATTCTTATTTGTTACTTAGAAACTGAAGATATTGCAGAAAATGAAGATGTGCTTATCAGTATAATATCAGTGAACTGTCATGTGTATTGTGTAAGAGCTGCTTATTGATGCGAATATCGGCAGTGTGTGTGTGTGTGTGTGTGCGTGTGCGTATGTGCGTGCGCATGCGATAAGATACAATACTGAAGTGGCATCAGGTAAAGCTAAAACAGTTGGTTTCTGTTCTGTTCTGTTCCCATATTGTGGTACAGTGGGTTGTTGGTTGAATTAAGTCTTATCAGTACTTTTTCTGCAGCACTTATAGGGACATATTTGCAGCAGTAGAGTTTTATATCTTTGGCTTTATTTTAAGGTATTTGTTCAAAGTCTCCAATGCTTAGCCATAGTGTTTGCCATGTACACTGCAGTGTGTAACTAGAATTGTATTTAGATTATGGTCATCTGGTGTATGAACCAGTGCAGTCTGCTAGTTGGTTACTAGTGCTTTGGGGGAATGTGCTACCTCCATATTCTTCAGAATCTCAGACCTTAGCATTGTATATACTTTATGCTTATCTAGTAATACAGTGTAGCAGAGATGTGGAAAATTTGAACATACTTTTTTCATTTCTACTGGTGAAAATGTCATACTTAGATAAAAATTGTTATGACTTGTATGTGAAATGCAAACACATACTCTACTTGCATACTCATGCTTCAAAAACCAGGTGTGAGAGGTTTAGTTCTTCAGAAAGAACCTGATATTGACAGGGTTGAAAGGTCTGTATATGGTTTTAGGGTTTTATAAATGGGAATTAGTATGCTGTATATGCAAACGGGTCTGATAGAAAAAAGAAATACTTAAATTACAGTCATGCATCACTTAACGACTGGGATACATGCTGGGAAATGCATCGTTAGACAATTTTGTCATCGTGCTATAAACCTACTAAACACCTAGGCTATATGGTATAGCCTATTGCGCCTAGACTAAAAACCTGTACAGCATGTTACTGTACTGAATACTGTAGGCAATTGTAACACAATGGTAAGTAGTATAATATTATAATATTATAATCTTATGGGGCCACTGTCGTATGTGGGGTCCATCATTGACCAAAACATCGTTACGCGGTGCATGCCTGTTTATCTAAAGCATTTCAGCCATCTAAGTGCACCTACAGTTGGCAGTGGGTCTTATTAAAGCCTCTTAAAAACATTGGCTTGTTTTCATTTCTATTGTTTATCTTCTGGAGGTCTTGTAACAAACACAGTTTATCACCTCACACAATAAAATCAGCAGATGCACTAATTTTAAAATTATATTTTTACACTCAATTTTTCATAACTCCAACTTGTTTCAGTCTGTCTTGATTATCCTGAGGGATTTGCTGAACATCAATAAAGCAAAGGTAGAAACATAGATGGGTTATTAAATGCATTAAAATATGTGCATAAAATGTCTGCAGATACTACAACATTTGTTTGTAGCAATGTGTAGAACTGGCCAATATGATGCAGAGGTTGTAGTTGTATGGAATTTTGTAGTGGTTCATATCAGGACGTGAAGCTATGTTTTGGTAGCCAACATGGAGTACTGGGTTGGCCACTGGATGAAGTAGCAACTTATTTACAGTGAAACTTTAACTGCAAAGGTTATTTGATGGACAGTATACATTAACTCTTCAGTTGTGATGATCATTTGTACACTTGATTTTGATCTTATCGCAGTGATGAAGTGGTTGTTTAGCTGTGGAAATGTGGTTTAATTGTTTTATATTGGTGGCAGACAATATAAATATTCCTCCCTTCTCTTCATTTTTTGAATGCAGTTTAGGCATTACCAAGCCTATTTCCTTGTGTACTAAGCAGCACTAATCAACATTGTATTGGAATTGTATCGTAAAACTACAGAATACTGTGAGAATTTGGGGGTGGATGTGTATTTACATTCTCTTCAACATATGTCTTAAAACAAATGTTCTTGGCATGAAACCATCAGATGATTAATCCAGTATAATTGCAGAAGTTACACAAGATCACTGGAGCCAATGATTAATGGTAGAGAGAGTCAATAACCAAACATTACAGTGTAAACACAACTAAATTCTGTTTCGTTTAATAGAATGACAGTTTTCAGCCTATGGTAGGCCATTCTGAGGTTCACAAAAAATTTCAAAATGCATACTGACAAAAATGTACATATAGTTTCATAATGTTTAAAACTGGTTAAATGTTAAAATACATAAGAGAATTACATGTAAAATGAGACATTTGTAGACTGTGTATGTAGTCCTACACAGTGTACATTGTAGAGGGAGCCTACATTACCAATTGGACATACAGAGAACTGGCCCATATGTGGTCTCTGGAGAAGATAAAGCTTCAGTAATGTACTGGGAATCAAAACCCCCAAGCGAACCGGTCCATACCCATCACTTTGCAGGCTGAGGCCCATCCATTTGATATCTGACCTTGGTGGTAATTGAACCTGATGGTTATGGATGTGAATGGGAATAGCCATTTTTCAGCTTAACTGTTGTAACATTTGTCTCCTTGAAAGGTTACCACATGGTTGATACCAACTCATCTAAGGGATCACAGTTTAACAATTTGGGACATGAGGGAAAAATAAAAAGTCACGTCCTGGAATGAGTTCTGGTAATTGTTCATAGTGGGTGCCACTGATGTAATATCCTGTTCTGGTTGTGTTGGACTAGGGGTGCTCAAAAGAAGGCATTGCTCATACATCTGCCCAGTTGAGTCTGGAAAACAATTAAGTGATGTTTGTCTTATAATTGTGGAATTTTAAGTTGAATAGTAGGATTTTCCTGTGAAGTGTAAGACCATAAGTACTGTTGTTCTGTTGCCTAACATATGTGGGCCTCAGAAATATGAAGTTGAAGTAAATTCTTGAGCCAACAGCATTAAATTTATAGTACTGTGTCCTGTGTTCCTATGTCATTGCTGAGTTTTAAACTGGGTGCTGCTGCTGTTTTGAATTCCTATATCTCTGTTTGGGAATAAACCTTTAAGCAGAACAGATATTACAGCCTTTTAGAGAATTTTAATTTGGACTGTATATGGCATAAAGACAGAAGGCTATGTCAGTTGGGATCAAGATGAAGAAGCAGTTGTTCTTGATGTGATACTATGTTGTTGGGTGTGTAGTTTCCAATGCCATAGCATCACACCCCCTAAAAACTGAATCTTCAGTGACACCACTGTGAAAACCTCATCTTGCTTGCTAGAAGGTACATAAAGTTTTTGCTAACACCTCCCACAACTATTACTTTACATTGATTTATCAAAAGACCAGTTAAAACATAATGTATATACTGGGAGAAGGTACTCACCATTTTCACTTGTGATTAATGAGGTGTATATTCTGTTGCATGGTTTTTATAGTGTTCTTTTGATAATGGATTTTAATGTGTAATGCTTGAAATAAGAGGATCTTACTTTTATACTATTTATTCTTAAAAGCATAAGCTTGGAGGTTCACAGCCATGGTATCCATAAAGTTTGTCTACTGTGATGTGATTACGTGTAGTCAGACGGTTAGCATGTCCCTGCCCTCTTCTAGAGTCACCATCTTCTTTTGGCTTGCTTACAGCCTCGCCTTCTGCCCACCCAGTCTTATAATATGCACCGTATTTTCCCGCGCGGCGTGTTCTTCCTTGAAGATGGAGGTAGCAGGTTCCTCTGAAACGTTTATAAGTCGCGAAACAGTCTACACAGCCACACATCTCAGAGGGCAATAATGTTTACTTATAACTTTTTACGGTACTGCTATAAACCAACATTGCAAAATGGGATAAGTGCTATGACATTGCGTTGATAGGCCAGCGAGACTTGTGTCATTTGTGAAGCCTCCCTTTGGTCAGTTAAGTACCATGCCATGATGTATGGGGGAGTGGAAATATAGCTTTGCGCATTTATAACCCCTGCATTAGATTGAGGTGGTCAGCTTCACGTCACGGCTGCTTTACCACTGTCTAAAGAGCCCATGGTACCCGTTGAACAGGAAGCCCCAGGGCCGTTATGGACACTGCACAGAAGAGAGAACTGTTTTGCCCCTGCTGGGGATCGAAACCCCGATTTATCGATCGTACAGCCCGTAGGCAAGTCACTATACCGACTGAGCTCTCTCGGCAGTTTGTAAGCATTACAGAGTTATTTTATAAGCAATAAGCACTGTGACTTTTAATGGAAGATATTTCTAAGTAGACGTGCGGTGCGTTTAGTTCCTTCTGTGCTGATTGTAGGAAGTCACACAGTTAATTGAATGTGGGCCATGTGACCAGTTACGTTAGCACAGCGGTAACTAATCTCCCTTTCCGATTAATATTCCATGGTTTTCAGTAGGTCTAGATTTTAATTCTGTTTTAATACCTTGATATAGCCACTCTTATCTCATTTGAAGCTATTTAATTATGCCTGTCTTTTATGCTGCGCGAACCTGCCTTGTGTATTGTTGTTATTATATAGGTTACTTTTGTTACCAGAACACTGTGGCCCAGCAGTTCCAAATGTACCAGCGCATTCTACATTCAGAAATTCAAAATAATTCCCACAGTTTGTATTTCATATAGTTCTCAGAACAAGCAACGGTTATATCCGTGTACAACATTAACTAATTCAATTTTGTAACCGAGACGAAATGTTTACTGCGCGTTCGGGCTGAGCGTTTTAATTATAATTCTCATTAATCTTGGTCTTGAAAGGGTTAATCGACCGAC
>Ga0123352_10003956_pt1 | contig 21671 bp, 14 predicted proteins | sample TergutLab28metaG_FD_89700 | JGI IMG/M metagenome (GOLD analysis project Ga0123352, IMG submission 89700) | Labiotermes labralis P1 segment gut microbial communities from Petit-Saut dam, French Guiana - Lab288 P1 | ecosystem: Host-associated > Arthropoda: Insects > Digestive system > Gut ...
CTTGTGAGTGCGGTAATGAACCTTCGGGTTCCGTGAAATGCGGGGAATTTCTTGACTAGCTGCAAACCAGTTAGCTTCTCAAGAAGGACTCTGCACCATGGAGTAAGTAAGTAAGTAAGTTTGAAGTGAATGTTAGAACAAATACAAAGAGAGATACAATGAAAAGTAAAAAAGGGAAGATGTTAAAATAGTCGAATGTAACATTTAGAAGCCGTAAAGAATTGAAGGAATAAATAGAGAGAATAGACGGTGATTAGTAGTATGAACTATGGGATAATGAAATGTAACTTTATAAAACGAACTGGAATTAAGTAATATTGGAATTAATTGTGTTCTTAAGCAAAATATCAGTGTGACTGAAGATACCAATTAACTTCTTGTAATAAAACCAAAGAAATGCACTAATTTCTCAAATTTATTTTTGGAATAGTACTGTCCATGCTTCGGACAGGTTTTCTGTCCATCATCAGGAACTGAGTACTGGAGATCCACCCTGATCCCGCTAGCAATCATTCAGCATAACCTGTATGACATATACCTATTGCTGTGTGTACAGTACTGAACTCCTGATGATGGACAGAAAACCTGTCCGAAACATGTAGAGTTCTATTCCAAAAATAAATTTGAGAAACTAGTGCATCTAGTTGGTTTTATTATAAGAATATATCACGATGCACGGTCCTCTGAATGTCAAAATACCAATTAACCTGCAGGCAGCATTAGCCGTGCTCGCACATCTGGCTGATGGACTGGCCTTAACGTAATGCAGAACATCAAATGCAGGGAATCAAATTGGATATATTGAACAAAAGCTCTACTGCCCCCCACACAAAATATTCGTTGGCCACAAACATTTCGCTTTCCGTACACTGGCAAATGCCGGTCAAATCTAGCACGAGTGTAAAGACAGCGCAATTAGAGCAGACCCATTTATTTTCTAAATGCAGGTCTTTGAGCCTGCTAGGTCTAACACATTGGTAGAAGGTATAGTAAAATTTTCCCTAAGCACACCATGAAAGCATACGGGGAAATGGAGACATACAAACATGCAATACTAATTTCTGCTGTAAATAGAATTGAATGGTCAGCTTTACGCTCCGGCCGCTTTACCCCCGAGAAACGCCTCACGTTACCCATTGAGTAGTAGATTGGGTAGGTCCTGGTGCCGGTCTGCACTCTTTCGAAAAGGAAAATACTCTTGCCCCTGCCAAGAACAAAACCCCGGTTTGTCGGGCAGTCTAATCAGTAGCCTACTTAATATGGCGACTGAGCTATCCCGATTCACTGTCAAAAATGACATAGAAGAATTTGTTTAAAGTAAAAAGGAGGTAAATTTCACTCTAGAACAGGCCATGAATATCCAGAGGTGGAACAAAGGTATAGCAACATATATACTCTTTCCTTAACCTCGTCTTTATATGTGGATGACCGGGTAGATCAATCGGTATAGCGACTGACTGCGGGCTTGACGGTCTGGAATCGAATCCCGTTGGAGACGAGATTTTCCGCCCGTCCAGACCGGCCCTGGGGCCCACCCAGCCTCCTGTAAAATGGGTACCGGGTCTTTCCCAGGGGTAAAGTGCGGCCGGGCCGTGCTGCTGACCACTCACCCCCTTCTAGTGCCGCGGTCATGGAAGAGTAGAGCTATACCTCTACCCACCCTCTGGGCCACACCGGGCCTGTATCGGGATCACTTTACCATTACCTATATGTGGATGGGTGGAAAACTCCACGCGCCGGCTTCTTTACCCCCGAAAAGAAACGCTGTACTCACTGTATAGGAGGGTGGGTGGGCCTCAGAGTCGGTCTGGAGGGGTGCGGAGAATTTGCCCCAAACGGGATTCGACCGCCGGACCGTAAAGCCCGTAACGAGTCGCTATATCATTAAGACTTTCATTTTTCTTTTCTATGGCGCGACAGCTCCTTGTGGGTCAAGGCTTCCTCATTATCAAGTCTTTACGATCACACTCAGACACACCACACTCGATAGGACTCCTGTGGAAGAGGGATCAGCCCGAAGCAGAGAAGAGGACTTTCAGTAGCTAACTAAAATAGTAGCAGGGTTTTGTTTTAATAAGATTTCTGTTCAAGAGGTTGAATATGCACGCGGTAGGGTATGTCCGTTATTCTGTGTGGTAGATGTAGTCAGAGACTATCAGAAATGACGGAGAGTATTTCCGGTAGACTGAACGTCGCTAGGGAACCGTGCAGGCATACCGCTGCAGCCACCACCAGGACCCCTTCGCTGAAGGGAGAATATTCCTTTGTGAGGTGCAGGTTCGGATACATGGAATGTGGAATGGAAGTAAACAGTTCGACGTTGGCTTAGGCTGATCAGCCTAAGATTTCCAAATAAAAGCGTATGTAATTCCTGTGTAGCCTCCAGCGAAGCTACTGCCATATCTCCCAGAATTACGCCTTCTGTCAAAAGGACGGAATTCAGTCAGAAAGAACCTACAACAAATGTTAGTAGGCTATTCTGTAGGTCTGGGGACAACCCGCTTCGTGGGGTCTACTCGGGTCTCATCTACACCACCGCATTGAAGAAATAAACCAAATGTTCGATAACGACGCTTTGTAGCTGCCCCTTTCCTTGTTCCTTATAGCCTCAATAGCTGCCCTCATCCTTTCGGGGTACCATTTTTATCTTCGAGTCATCTGTAATATTATATAACCCAGAAGGAATAATTCACAAGGTCCTGAATTCCTGCTATAGGGTATTAAAAGTTAATAGAAGATTTGAACTTCTTTCCTAGTGTTTTCAAGACGCTCGGCTTTTTCTATAGCTTTTTAACTATTAATCTGTTATTTTGTCTCATAGTTTTGTTATTATCGGGTTTACTATGTAATATATGAAGTATGGTGTTGTTAGAATTTGTCCTGTTAGGATGTGTGGGTCCACTACTGGTCGGGCTCCAATTCATGTTAACAGAATTACTGTGTTTGTTATTGTTCAGAATAAAACTTGATTGATTGGGTAGAATTGTGTTCCTCGGAACTTTGATTTGTTTGTTGGTATGATGAATAGGATTGCGACTGATATTGCTAGGGCGATTAGCAGGGTGTTGTTTACACGTTGCGTCGTGTCGTATCAACGAAACATTAACTTCAATATAATATGTAAGGTATTTTTTTTTTGGTGACAGTCATCATAAGTTACTCAATGATGTTATGTAGATCCGTTGTAATGTGTTTGCACCCGGTGTACGTGTGTACATAGACAGCACAACTACTACAGGCATTCTATACGATTGTAAATGAGATCCCATGACACTGACGAACAGTACATTGTATATGTGGGCATTTAGGTTTTTATAATTATTTTGGCCTGATGATGGTCTGCCTAGGCCGCAACTAGTCACCACTATTTAACCCTTTAAACACCAGATTAAATCCCATCTGCTATTTGCCGGCAATATTTGAAGATCACCTTGTTTTCCACGTTAGCAGGATAAGGGTTAATTTAAAAAATATAAGAGAGTTGTGTTTGAAGACGTGTATATTTTATTTCATCTTAATATTATACTTAAACACAACGGGATGTCCTCTACTAAAAAAAAATCCACAGCGCACCAAATCAAAGACAACCAGTCAATACCGAAGTCTTGAGCAACTGACTTGATAATGTGATTACAATTTATAACCTCATCTGCTTAATGATTTACATTCTTAAGCATAAAGCGCAGCACCTCCTGGCATGAAATAATGCACTTCTCCATATTAGGAAACCTCCCCATAATGGGCGACTTCTCCTACAGGGAAGAATAATGAATGATGAAGTTTTTCAAAGGGCGAAAGAAGAAATATTACTTTTAAAAATTTAAAAAAATAGACGCCACTCATGGATAGGGCATACGATTAGGCATAACGAGTTTGTAGTAAACATCCTTGAAGGAGCAATATTAAAAAAAAAAAAAGCCGTGGGAAGACCTCGACTACAATACTTAAAGCAAGTCGCCAGAAACTCAGGAGCTGATTATTATACAGCAGTGAAAAGAATGGCTTGCAACAAATCCAGATGGAAAGCTGCCAACCAATCAAAAGATTGAGGGATAAGAAGTTCTGACTAAAATGTATACCTTTCGCGGTGGTTGCGGCGATTATCTGCTGGGTTCCGTAAGAACATAGAACTGTGATTATTAGTTATAAACTTTCTGATTTATGGTTAAGACACTCTGCGTTCTTACATTGCAGCACGCTGATGGTATCGCAAGTCGATTTTCGACCGAATCGATATTGATCGATAGATGGACTAATCTGTGATCATGGATGTGCCTTAAATGTAAGCATCGCTAAGAGTAACCATGAAGTAACCAATAATCCAAGTCTGTGCTGTGTACCGTGCGTGGAAGAAGATACATAACACAAGAGAGCAAATACAAAATAAAAAGGTCACAGGCGAAATAATCACATGGTTTGATCGTAGGATGTTATCAGTCGTACATTGTGCAGGTAAATAATGTCATGCAGTGAACTACAAAATTTCGAGGTTGGTTAAGTTCGTGTTTGATTCTTTAGCGTGAGAAATGATGTATTAGGTGTTGACCTATTATTAACCTAACCTAGCAGGCATGTAATTGAAGGTTGGAATGCGTGAGTTGGTATAATCTGAATGCTTGAACTCATACACATACACCGGCACATTGAAGTCCACTCTATATTATTCACCAGTTGACACAAAATTTATTTTTCACTTTTGCTTACTATACTTAACAAAAATTTAATACAAATTAAATGAAATTAAATAACTAAATCGACATTACTGAACTTCTTGAAGTTTTGACATAAAATTATGAAACACTTTTTATTCTTCTTGCCCAGGATATTGTGGATCGGAATAAGAATGAGACTGAACTGCAGCTTTTTAGCAAGAGTTCCACAGAAGGAGCCTGTTCCATTCCAAGAGGTCCTGCCCCTAAAGCTGAAGAAAACAGTTTCAGGAAAAGGGGATAAAACTTCAGGTTTGTAAAGGCCCTTATTATATATTGTTTTGAAATCTGTGACTTGAAGAGGCATAATTAATTAGTCACTGTACTATACACATTTACACAAAAATGAAAGCAGTCCATGGCAGTGTATCTGATAGATCTGTGGAAGATTTAAAACCAGATTCACTTAAAATTATCACAGGAAACCAGCCACATCAACTCTAAGCATTGGCATTTTAGAGACCCTCTCATTCTTTGTCTTCAGGAAGTCATGTGATGTGCAAACAGTATAGGTCATTTATGTACTTGTTCAAAGTCCTCTTCAGACTATTACTGTCCAGTGAAAAGAAGAGTGTATGGTCACTTTTGCTCACAGTTTGCTTGGGATGAGTCAGTGCTAAACAGCACATAAGTGAGTTTGTATTACATCACTGTAGAAATGTTTGTGTTGTGATCATTTTCTATTTCCTTTCACAGATGTTGCCTGCTTACAAGAGACGGCAATGATGTTGGCATGTTTCAAGAAGAATGACTTCAATCAAGCATTATGTGCCAAAGAGATCAGTAACTTTCAGGGCTGTTACAAAGACTTTATGGTAATGTAAATTACCATAAATATGTTCATAATTCTGGGAATTTGCTTGTGAATAAGCCATAAAATGTGCTTCTGTATGATTAATGCTAATTATTTTTAGTTATGGGACAGTACAAGAGGTAATATTTGGAAAATTTAATCTAAACTACAAAAATAGGTGTACTGAAATGTATGAATGTCGTATGAAGATATTTTGCCATCAAATTTGATCAGACTGTGTATTGTCTTATGAGTGATAGGATGTACACTGTGGTTTTTTCCTTCCCTAAACCAACTGTTAAAGGTATTGTAGTAGAATGAAGAAAAAATTTATCTTACACGGACAATCATAATCCCCTTAAAGGTGTTGAGACACTGTGAATGTCTGTGTCTGCTCTTCCATTCTTTGGTTTGATTGGATTCTTTTCTTCTTCCTACCACCAGTATTTTTGGAATATGGCCTCAGGAACATATAACGTGATTTCTTTATTTAGTAATCACATTTTGTTTATTCTTTTCATTATTAATTTTAACTAATTTAAACATTGCCTCCATGCACCCATTTGATTTTCGTGAAAGAATTCAGTATTTCTGTCATCGTCATCAAAACAGTATGAATCATTGTAACATCTTATGTGCTGTTATCCATTGGTGACAGACACAGTCCTAAGGAACAGGAGCTTAAAATCCTGTTCTTTTGTGAAAGCATTCTGTGACACTTGGACTTCATAGTTAGGAAGAAATGCTGCAGATAGCGTATCTTGTACTTTCACAAGATAAGACATGGGGGTAGATGTGAGGCATGAAGTGTCTGTCATTTACAAATAAAGAATTACAGTCTAAGTGCTGTGCAGGGTAACTCTTTTCTCATGTGTGAGATTTAAATATCACACAAAGAATGTTAACATATGAAGAGGCATACATAATGTTGACGGACTTGATGGTTCAAGTTTTGTGTGCTGTTATGCTGCATCATTGGGCTAGTAGTTCCCATTTTTTCTAAGGCACTACGGTCTTTTGAACAATCAGAACAACTCACTCCAGAAGACTTGAATTTTTAGCAACACTATTGTGAAAACCTGAAATCTCAAACTGATTTATTTTGTTGCAGGAGAAGAGTAACGTAAGGAAGGACTTGGAAAAGAAAGGAATTCTAATACCAGGAGAAAAGAAACTTACATACAAGCAGGTGAATGTTCTACTAAGAAAGTTTCCTCCTAATTGATGGGTGCTATTTAGGATGCCAAAGGGTCCTCGTTATAAATTTTCATTTTGTATTCGTAAAGTGAAATGCGTGTAATTTCAATGTAGTTAAACTTGATAGCGTACTTGTCAAGTGTGGCACTGCTGTATATAATTTTGTGGTTGTGAAATATTAATTTTGTACCACTTAAAACAACTGGGGATAATTTTCATATTTTTTCTGAACTTTTGCAGTAATAAGCCAGTGGTGGTGTCTTTGTGATTTTTTGTGATTAGTTTGCAGGCTTTGTTGTTCACTAAGCCATTTTTAATGCTGTGGTACATAATTTTTTGAACTTCATAGTCATCTTGAATAGAGTAGGATGGAATTGCAATCACAGTACCAACCATCACATTATATCACTGATGGGCTATTCACTGGCCACCTATGTGTTGTGCGACACAACAGGTGTGTCCTTTGGGTGTATTTATCATTATGCACATCATTTTTTGTAACTTTAAATTAACCAGAATTTCTGTAAGGGAAAAATTCTGTAATATAAACGTTTGTATCACAGAGGCACACTGTTTTCTGAGAAGGAAGGGGGTGAGAAACTGATAAATAAAAACAGTAGTTTCAAGAAGTACAGTGTTTTGATTATTTTATTTCGTGCATATAAGTGTGTAGTATTAAGAAATTTGTGTTTTTATAAGTGAAGCATGCGTAATTACCAGTACACTATTTTATGGGTTTCTCAAGGTACAAGGTACTTTAAGTGGGTATTTCTGTGGTAGTAAGTGGTGAGTGTAGTGATAATGCTGTAGATTTGTATCTTAGGTATTGGATATTTTTTTTACCACCTGTTATGACTTAGAAATATTTGTGGTTTACCAAATTTTTTTCCAGACTGTTGTGATTACATCTTCATATACACCTAGACCATTTTCATCTCAACACTTGCCTGTTCAGAATTCACATTTGTCTCTTTATATCATTCAGCCATCTATAACCAGTGGTTCACCTGAATGTCTGCCAGTCAGGTATTGTATTTGACATCCTGGACACAGATTAGCTACCAGTAATCTTCCACATATTGAATCATGTTGGCATTAGGGACATTTTGGCTGCTGTAGAATATGTGTACACACACACACACAAAGTTTGTTAATCAGAATTTTGCTGCCCTTTGGGATGTGTTTAATTGTTCTTATGATGATGGAGACAACAGAATACATGGAATATGAACTAACCTTAAAGTTAAAGCTGGTCTTTCTTCTGTTGTTATACTACAACTTTGTGTTTTCTTCTTTTGATTGTCTGTGGGCAACAACTCTTTAAAGTTTTCAAGTTTCAAAATACCCATTCTAAAATATTTAAAAAAATTTTGCCTGTTATCTTTCAGATGTTGAAAGTGTGAAGTTCTCCTTCCCCTTCTTTTGCTCAAAACACAATATGAATCCAGTATTTTTGTTTTACTAATTTTCTTTCTGGAAAAAGGTAAAGCCCACATGCAGTTATCACATTCTCCTCACAACTATCCATGCTGATGACTGTCAAGAGTGGTAGCAGCAGAATTCTAAAGCGGATCTGTTAAACTGTTAGACTAGAGACTAGTGGTTTGGATTTTTGCTGCTACCACGCAGACTTTCACAAAAGACACAGCACTGTTGGAACGTGGCAGGGGTGCAGCACAGCAAATATGAATTAGCATAACATGGCATGGTAGGGGTACAGCATGGACACAGTATTGTATGTGTGAACTAGCCTTAAATCAGCATCTGCGCAATCGTACTGCCCTTACAAGGGACCTGTGTACAGGAGATTCATACTAAACAGTGGCTCTAATGGGCACATACACACTTATGTTGGAGAATGGGGGAACATCCTTTTGCTTGTGGTGTGTATAAGAAGGCTTTCACATTTCAAGCTGCCTTCAAGAAGCATCTATGCAATCATACTGGGGAACGGCCCTTTTTATTTGATATGTGTAAGAAATAATTTGCATCAAGAAATCTGTGTAAGAAATCATTCATACTAAATGGTGACTGGAAGAAGCATTATGTAATCATACTGGGAAGCATCCCATTTTGTGTCATTCATGCAAGACAATATCTCATGAATGAAGATAACTTGAGGTGCATCTGTACACTTTTTTAGTGTTGAGGCTGGAATTTAGTCACTAGTTACCACATGTTGAAACCTTCCTATCAGCTCCAGTCAGCCTGTAATGCCTTATGTGCAATTTGAAACCTAATGGATGATGGTCCAATTCTGCAATGTCTTTCATTTTGATTAATAATCAATATTACTTTTATGCTTGATATTAACATACAGCATTCCTTCATTTTCAGTGATTACAGCAGAACTGTGCTTAGCTGGATTAATTGGGACAGCCATCTATATGTGCAGAAAGTCCAGATAATTGGATTTTTTCTTTGAAAATAGGCTACATATTTATTTACGTACAAATAAAACAGCTCACCACTTAACATCTACCCAACCACCATCCTGACCGAATGGTAGCTGTCAGTGGGCACGTGAGTCGTAAGCAAAACAAAATTGTTAGGGGGGGGGGCTGGAATTTGGGTGATGTCTACTTTGCTGATGAGGAATTTAGGATTTCTGTGTCTAATTTGGGAGCCCCTTGGGCTGTTACTATTTACAGTATGTGCCTGTGTCTAAACCTTTTGATCACACCTGATTTGAAGTTGTAGAAGCCATAACACTCTACTGTATTTGATACCATAACCGGTAATTTTAAGGCCAGTTAGTTTTGTAGAATTCTCGACAAATTTACCTGAAGGGCCAAGCCTATCCAGATAACCAGCATTCGGATAAGTGGAGTTTACTGTAATAACCAGTGACTGTAATGAATCATCAGAAAATCATATAGAGAACAGTCACAAGGAAAGGTAAAGCAGTTACCAGAAGCTATAAATGTTCAAATTGAGTGTATGTAGATGGCTTGGAACAGACATGTGTCGTTACTGATAAGATGCACGTTATAATTAAAAACACTGCAACACTATAAATTTCACAAGTCCACAATTTAAAGTGATTAAGAAATACTGCTTTGATGCACATAAATGAGTGTAACCTTGTCTGTACTTGTATGTTAAAACTGAGCAAAGATAGCAAGTTCACACAGGTGCTTGCAATGTGATAGAAGGTAACACTTTTACACTTATGATACTGATGCTGATATTGCAGGTATAAAATTAAATTAGTCAACACACTAATAAAAACATTCAGCTTTGAATTGAATGTTAGATAGCAGCATCTAAAGCTGAAATTTTTTAAAAACAATTGCAAAATGGCATCTATTGGCTGCAGGAAGTGCAGTTCTGCATATGAGGAATTTGGTATTCTAAATCGACGTGCCTTATTGTATGTAAGTATTTTAGCACCATGTGTTTTCAAAGTTTCACTTCGTGTTTCACTCGTACATAACAATATTCAGTGTAATGCATATCACTTCTTGGTCACTAAATGTTTTGTGAATAAACAGTGCCTACGGTTTGCAATGGCAGGCGGTTGGGGGTAATGTTGGAATGCTGTGAGGACTTGGATGTGGTAGTGAGCCAGTATTAGCAAATTCCAGTATTTACAGGCTAGTGCTAGCTAATCGTTACTTAGCTCCCTGTAGGTAAATGCTGGTACTAGGAGCTATAACTGAGTATCAGATTCTGGTGTTTTGATAGTAATGCTAGCATAAAAGCAGATGCTGTTATTTAGTCGCGCTGCCCATTATGTTTGACGCGGGTAGCATTTGACCTTTGTAACATTTTCTTACCCTACATTTTCAACTACCCTACAGATGTTCTCCAGGGAATGTAGATTGACTGACATTCACAATCCCATCCAGGCCAAATCTGGCAACACTAAATGGACACCTGAATTCCTCCCTGTCATGGAACCTGAATGATGCTTCATGGAATCATTACTGTGGGTATTTTACTTCTCTGGCATGTGCTGTGCAATAGTAGGAGATTTTGTGACATACCTGGTGGTTAAATTTGCTCATTCTTTAGACAACAAGTATGTTATTTTCACTCTTCAGAAAAACACGTGTCGGTCTGACACCATTCTGTGAAGAGTACTATGAAACTGGTCTCAAACTTTCTGTGTTGGGGCATTTCATATCGAACTGCATCCTGTATGTACCCTGTGCAAATATCTGATGTCTGCTGTAAGTCACACTGATGTATCAGTTATATTGAAGATTTATTGCATTGATACCTCAAACCCCTGCTGCCCACCCTCCAAATGCAACTTCATTCATTTGGAATTCGTTTGCATTTTATTTTATGAACTATGCTACAGCTGTGGTACCGTGCTCTACTTCAGATAAGTAATATTTCTATGTCATTACAGTGGCAGAAGTAACAGTCCTAAGTCCCATAGATGTTGGGTGTGTATCAAGGTGTTTGAAGGCATACAGTGAAGAACTGAAGTCTTGGAAGTACATAATATATTAAAATAATTTATGGCCACAGAATATAAACATTTGTTCCTACTTCTATGTCTATATTACACATATAGGGTGGGGCAAAATACCCTCCGTACTTTCAGTAGGGCATTGTGAAGGGAGGGGAGGCCGTAGAAGGGTGGGGTTGGGCTCGAAAGGTGCAGGTAGCTGGGAAGTTCCTGTTACAACACTCTGCAGTCATAAAGATGGTGTGGTCCAACGAGCAGCACGCATTTGCCGTCGAAACCTACTTTTCGCAAAGTCACTATCGTAGCGGTGCAGCGTGCATTCCGTACTTGCTACCAAATCCCCCCTCGGGACTGAGTACCGGACCGAAAATCCATTCTGTTGTGGGTTGAGAAATTCAGGGAAACGGGAAGTATGTCTGAAAAAAGATGAGGATGACCACGGACCTCTCGAACACCAGAGAACATCGAGGCTGTCAGACGGTCCACTTTGTAGTCTCCCAGGCGCTCTGCACGCAAACACCATGCAAACAACGGCCACCACTTGCAAGATATTCATTTTAAGACTATGTGATTAAAACTTCCCATGTTGTAGTTTCAGAATCCAAAAATAAAATTTTTGTATCTCGAATAGTTTTTTTGTTATTCATCGTAAAATTTACGGAGGTTATTTTGCCCCACCCTGTATATGCTTTCAATGACTTTTATGTAAAAGTTTGTAAATGCTTGGTTGAATAGCCATGACATATCTATTTCATGCTTCTCAGTTTTGTCAGTAGTTTGTACAATAGTAGGAATATGCACAATGGCAACTTGTTTTGCCAGTAGTAGTAGTAGTAGTAGGGTTACCGTATGTCCTGGCTAACTTGCCAGTTTATATTTGTGTCTTGGATTTTCCTGTTTTCTCCTGTCTTTGAGAACATTATTCTGTGTAGTCACAAAATTCTAACAAATCAAAACTTGTGATGTTGCAATTGTGAGCACATTAACTATCATAATTTATAGCAATGCATTTTGAGTTAAATTTTTTTTTGTGGTTGTCAAGGGTCTGCAGATGAAGATAGGTTGACCGTGAACATTGGAACATTCAGCCTGGAGCAGTTCCCAAGCATCCTCATTTTTCACAGCTTCTGTCTTTCCAGACGTATTGCTTAATTTTTTCTTGTTCAGAGTGTCAAAATGTAGTTGCAATTTTCAATAGTGGTGAGGTATTTGGTGCACGTGCAAGGACTTTGTCAGTCATGGAGAGATGGGAATACTGACGCAGTAATTTAGTGTTGGTGGTAAGGAAATATGCACTTAAGCACAGAACTGTGTGCTATTTACTGAAGCACAAACCTTATAGAAGTCAAGAGTATACGTAAAAACTTACTAAAGTATTGTATGATGAAAGCATTGTATGTGCACATACAGATACAAAAATGGTGTATTACAAGCACACATACAGGGTAAATCACTAAAACACCAAACTTCCAGGTCATTCTAAGAAAAAGCCAGTTGAATAAATGGACAATTCCAGTACAAGTATAAACAGTTCAACATAATCTTTGGAAAAGAGCACTCATGGTGACAACAAGCTGGGAATATCAATAGAACAGCTATTCAGAATCATATGGAATTTGACCTGCTAGTATGACAGTTTGCACCAAAAGTTTTAACCATTGCAAATTAAGAGTTATACTGATAAATACTGTGCCTTACACAAAAATACTTCAAAAGTGACATAAAAAAGGGTTAGTTATTGTATGCCATAGAAAAAGCTGTAAGAATCCTTAGTATAAACCTACTGAAGTTCCTGATGATGAACCAAATGGTTTGAAACATGTCAGTCTAGTGTAAAAAAAAAAGCAACAACAGTTATATTGGTTGCATTGGATGGTGAACAGTGCCTGTTTATTGAACAATATGGTGCCACATAAGTGAATATAAAAGTGAAAATAATGTATGCACTTTGCAGAAGAATTGAGTTTCACAGAGATACTGTGCTGCACACACCCGCTTCTGCAAATTTTGCATATCTTACGGTGAAGGTGTATGAATACTTCACATATACACATTTCCTCTTATGCAGCTGAACTACATTTGTACTTTGGTGGTAGAGTGCAAGAAGCTTTTGCAGCATGGATGCTGAATTTCTTTCTCTTCTTTCTGCCCCAGAATTCTTGAGATGCTTCAATATCTGAAGCAGTGTGTAGGGGCACTGTCCAGCTGTCATAAAGATGAAGTCCCTGCACATGCTATGAAAGCGTATGGGGATCAGGAGATACAGATCTACTCTTAACATCAGCACTGTATTGAGGTGAGTGCTCAACTTCACTGCTCTACCACTTTACCAACTCTTCTCCTTGTACCCATTGAATAGGAAGCTGTTTGGACTTGGTAGTCAGTTTAGATGCATAGGAGAAGCGAATAATCTTGTCCTTCTGTGTGACATCAAACCACGGTTCCTTGGTTGTCCATTCTCTAGCCTACTCATGTTCTGAGTACACTATCTCAGCTCCTTTCCAACAGTCATAAGGAAGTTCTCTGAGAATGCGTTTGTGAAAATGTACTTGCAGTCTTTAATAACACAGTTCTTAGAAACAAGACAACCACTGCTTGCAAAAGAAATGGCCTGGGAACTTGTGGAACTCATACAAATCATGGAAGATAGAAGAGATAGAAGACCTATCCCCAGACAGCTAAAACTGTGTTCACAAAACTGGAAGAAACATTGCCCAGCAAGCCAAGTGATTGGGAAAAAGAAACCATTAGTTGTGGTGGTGTGAAGAGAGTAAGAATTCTTATAATAAAACCAACTAGATGTACTAACTTGAGGGTTGTTTGACCATGCATCTTCCTCATAAAATAACTTGAAATGCCAACTTGATGCAACAAGGTGATTTTATTAATAAGAATACATTAATAAAATCACCTTGTTGCATCAAGTTGGCATTTCAAGTTATTTCATATAGATGTACTAATTTCTCAAATTTATTTTTGGAATAAAACTCTTCATGTTTTGGACAGAGGAACTGTCCGAAACATGTAGAGTTTTATTCCAAAAATAAATTTGATAAATTAGTGCATCTAGTTGGTTTTTTTATAAGAATTTATCACAATGCATGGTCACCTGAACATCAAAGATGGTAAGAATATTTCAACATTTCAATGAACATACTACTACTCTTATAAATTTGTGACAGGTCACTAAGTTTATTTTTTCTTTGCCTGGTACGTCAGTACCTGTTGTGTATGTGTTCACTAATGAACGGTGTTTGGTCTGTTGACAGGAGTGAAATGGATAAGGGCATATTTCAGTTCACTAAACTCTTCTCGGACAGACCGCCATGTCAAAGTGACACTTTGATGTTGCTGTTTGTTGAGAATAGTTTATTGAATTTTGTCACCACGGAAGCTTTAGGACAGCACATTTCAGTCCTTATTGTACTGCACACTGAACTTCAGTTAGGCATGAGATAAATTGTGTGAGAAACATTAACACATAACTTCTCAAAAAACCGAAAAAGTGATAAAGCCCTTTACTGACTTGAAAAATGCAAGTATATTTCAGGGATCAGGATGACAATTTGATATCTCATGTTAATTATTGTAATTTTCCATTTATATTATGTGGATTGCATCAGTTGTATGTACATAAAGAAAGAACATCGATTGACATGAAACTCATTCATGTATTGGATTATATTGAACATCTTTGGCATATAAGAAAGTAAGTGTCCCAGTTTGTAACACAAGATATGGTAACCTTTTATATAAAAACTCCTGCTGTAAGACAGCACATCATTAATGACTACAGTAGTCATAACATTTCACAACAACATTTGTTTGAAATTGGCTGAAGATTATCACAGAGCTAATTAGATGAACTAGTCACAGGTTAGTGAGCATCCCTTTTTCCTTTCTTTTTCATTTTTTTCTACAAGAATTAATTGTAGTATTTACAGTACAGTGTAATGAGGATTTATTTCTACCATCTAAGAGGTAAAACATATTCACAGCTTTGCTAGTAATATTAATTCTATAGACAGATTGATCCCATTGTTTAGCCAGCATAAGGATTACTGCATAGTTAAGTTTCAGTTATTACACGTACTCCCCATAGTGTGATCACAGTTACACAAAAATGTGTCATTAATATGTTACAGCTCTCTATTATACTTTTGCCACTTGATCAGCATACATAATTGGAATAAATTTCATTTGTTGAGAAATATATACAAAATTTATGGCGGATATTCTTGTCATACATTATTTTTACACTTGACCAAGTAGAAATTATATATATATATAATTGTCAAGGAGTCCAAACAGAATACTTTTTGGACTGCTTTGCCCTTGATGATGGGACTCATAATATTGTCCCAACACATCAGTAACCAGTTGCCAACCTACATTGCACAACATCCCAGCAGAACAAAGACCTTACCTTGTCCATTGTGCAGCTCATAAACTGTTCTTCTGTGTAATCTGGTGACTGAAACATTTATACTGTGAAGCGAGGTATTCTCTCTCCTGAAAACATTAGTTACCTCTTGTGCTTTCAAATTTTGTTGCTACAGCACAGGAAACTGATAGAGCCAAATATGCAGAAACAGTACTGACAGCAACATGGCAACTGAGTGAACTGAACACTTACCTAACAGGGCACTGATTTGTGTAGATGCTATAGTTATGCCAATCTTACAGTATCACGTTCTCAGTATCTCGATATTCATGGGTGGCACACAAACAAATATTCTAGAGTTATACAGTGGGATAATATCAGGGTTCAGAACTCAGAGAATTGCTTGTAAACTTTCATTCTGGCTGCTGCTCATTTATAGAGCTGACACCAATTGGTCCTGCAGCCCTTCAAACGGTAATTACCTCTTCCATAGAAGTAGGAAGATTGGATGACTGATTTTTCTTCTATCATGCAATTGGCTGTGTTGCCCAACTTGTGGGGCATGTTTAGTTTTTCGTACTACAAACTACATTGAGAGCAGATGTGGTCACATTTCATAATGGAGGTGTATTGGTCTGAACAAAATTTTACTTCCTGTGTTTTTGTAAGAAAAGATGTAAAGAAAAATGATGCATTGTGTTTAGAATTATGGGTTGTTGTATGTTAAAAATAAAACTGAAAGTGTCTTCATACAGACCATGCAAACATGTGGCAAATGTTCCGTACCAAATTATGTATGTTTGCCAGAACCAGCTGTGGAAACAGTATGACAATCAGTTGCCTTCTGGTAAAATGCACTATTACCAGTGTATTTTTCAAATACCCCAATCATGCAAGTCGCACAATCTCCCTCATCCCGGACACATAGCCTGCTGCTCTGCTTGTAACAGCTGACCACTAGCAACCAAGGCGTTACACACCATATGCGGCAATAACACAAGTATAGTCTCGAGCTCCTGATGATGGGCATATAAATGCCCAAAACATGTTGAGCAGATTATAAGTGCAATAAAGCATTCAGCAGCATCTAGTTGGTTTTCTTCTCTGCGCTTATACTATGATGCACGGACAAACATACATCAAATTCAGGATCATGTTTGTTTATTTGTGGATTATTTAATTATGTGGTCACTAGCTTAGACTGTGCGATGACTGAGAATCAGTATGAGTATGTAAAATATTGGTATTTATAATAACTGGTAACTGTTTTGGATTGCCAGTGTTGTGAAAGTGTCATATTACTATGTTGCATATATCTAGTAGTGCATAAAAATTAGTTTCTCTTCTTTGATCCCTCAGAAACGTGTAAGCAGGAAAAACGTGAAGTGCCTGGACTTTGAACATAAGATGATATTTATTTTTCCAACACAGTGACTGGTGAACTAGATATTTCAGTGAGTTCTGCTATTAAATTTAGTGACATTCTTTACAATTTAACCACAGATAACTCTGCTTGGTTGGTACTGTGGTATGTAGCCTGGACACTGACAAGATTGTTGACCACAGAAAAAAAAACTTTTACCTATCCCCTTTTTTGTGGTTTTTAATACCAGTGATAATTCTGCAACTAATTTGGCATAATTTTGGTAAAAGTGCTTTGAAGTCACATTCTTTATTTCCACAACATTTCTGAATAATATTAATACCAAAAGACATCTGTATCAAGTTATTTGGCTGTTCCTGCAGCTCAGGTGGTTAGTTGCCAGCTTGTCACCACTGACGCCCAGCCTTAATCCCAGGCCAGTCCAAGTGGGATTTATGGTAGACAGGGTGGCACTTGGACATAATTTTCTCTGAGTACTTAGGTTTTTCCTCTGTGAGTATAATTCCACCAATGCTCAATACTCATTCATCCATCCATCATCAGTGTTTTCATGTAATATACTTGGTAAACTTCAAATGTAGGAAAGAAAAATGAGCACCACCAACATGTAACATTGCCTTAGGACTATTTTATTTTCAGCAGTTTTTCTATGCGTGAATAAAAATTTTCAAATTTGATGTTATAGTAAACTCCAGACTGATACAGGAAATGATAGCAGAACTTTTTTTTTGTACTGTGCATTGTGATGCATTTATGTAATGTTAACCAACAAAATGCATTCTTTAAAATAATGTTTTAATTCAATTCTTCTTGTCTTCTACATGTTTTGAACATCTTATGTTCTTGTTCAGGTAGACTATATTGTACATGCAGCCTTATATGGGAGTTACTGTGTAATACCTATTATTTAAATTCAAAATTTCTGTAGTAGGCTGTTGCAAAATCTATGTATTTTCTTATCCAAGATAATCAGTTTGAAAAATTAAGGTCTTCACTTTGTATGCATTATTAAATTCCAGTTACATGGGTGTTGAGTAGTGTCTTAATATACATTTATTGAGTAGTAGTGTAATATAGGTTGATCATTTGAGAACATTTCTGTTAAAGAAAAATTAAACATGAAAAATGTTTGTATCACGTTCATTGTCAGTTTTGAATGGCAAGGATTTGTGTTGCAGGCTGTTAACATTCCAGGAAGCACAAAGGAGGAAACAGACACAAAAAAGTCCTTTGTTATTGAGTTATCATATCTAAAACATGCATCTGTCACTAATCTGGTGGAAAGTGATAGTATTTTAGTAAAAAATCACTGGCATTGGTTTAAACTAACAAGAGTTTAAGAAAATACCTTCTGTCCTTCCTTGCACCAATGACAGTAGTGAGAGTGGTGTATTGATAACAGTGATTTTGATGTCTGTCACTGCTAGATCATAGATATCCTGTACCATTAATTAAAATTGCTGGTTAACTGGTAACTTTATTAGACACTAAAGCAATATGAATTTCTAGAATTTATAACTGCCTTTAGCAGTGACTTCAGTCTATGTGTGTGTTTTACTGGCTAGTATTTGCTAAAGATCTCAGTAGCCAGTAATTAGGTGCTGACGTGATTTGAATTGCTGCCATAACTGGTACCTTGACAGTGACATAGGTAACTGGTTTGCCCCCCACCTCAACTTTGTAATTATAGGCCACCCACACTTTATAACTGGGGGCTGCTTCATATTTGTTAGTAGCATTACTTCCACATCTGTCCACATACTGGCTTCTCTCAAAAGAATGGAACTAAATCCCCCCTTTTAACACACACAGCCACACACATACAACAAATTTTACTGTTCTGTACATCTGGGGAGCACCCTGAGCTCCTGGGGTCCCCAGTGCCTCTAGGTCTGTGGTGGCTTCATCTATGCCATTACAGTCTGATCAACAGGGAAATGGAAGCTGTTCTTTGCTCCCATCTGTTTAACCAACTGTGTTATGCTATTTTAGTGTATTATTATTTTAATTCCCATTGCTGCTTCTCTGTTTATTGGTGTGTATTTTGTCTCTAAACAGAACTCAATCAGCAAATGATCAGAAATATCTTCTTGATGTTATTGAAATACTGTTGGTTATGTGTGAATGAATACATTCATTAATTTGTTTTTCTGTGTGAAAATCAGCAAGAATATTATTTCCATGAGAGGGAATGAATACATTCATGCATTCATTATTCTGTGTGAAAGGCAGCAAGAATATTATTTCCATGAGAAGGAATGAATACATTCATGAATTCGTTATTCTGTGTGAAAAACAGAAAGAATATTTCTTCCATGAGAAGCACAGGGCCCTCCCTTACACACCCTTTCTTTACCAGTCTTGCAGGATGATAACCTAATGGTTGGAGCGATCATAGTCCCTGTTCAAAATCCACAAGTAACATTTGTTGGAACCATGGTGATTGAAACATGACATGATCAGTTATGTATGCACAAACACACAGGCATACAAACACACATACCCTGTCTCACATAATATTAAGGGAGGGAACTGAAAATTTTATTCAGATATATTCTTGGAACTTCATTTAACTTGTTCTACGTCGAAACCTTTGCAGTGCAATGTAGGAATTGAATTTTAAATTAGTTTTCAAGGAATGCTGAAAATAGAAGTTTTCTTTGCATCCATGTTTCAACATTGTCGTCAGACCATAAGCAAATTAAACTTGTCCACTTCTGCAAAAATATGAAATTTCTGTTGGATGCAGTTATATGATAGTTTCAATTTACCTCACAGATGCAATAATAAATAGGCATAACTTGCACATCTCCTAGTTAGCCTACAAGGCACATTGTTTACACTTATTTACTAGTTAGCATCGGTCAGTTTTCCCTTGGTATAGTTTCTGAGACCCATGAGTTCGATCGGGCATTGTTGGTAGGCGAGATAGGTTTGCCTTGCACTATACTTCCCTGTTCCACATTTGAATTTGACTTCTTGAGTATGCTTTTGGGCTTGATGTCAACTTGTATGGGTGAAGTGGGACTTCGTATAGGTCCAGTCTGTGTTCCACCTGCCAAAGCTCCTGTGTCTATGCTTTGTCTCTTGCATAACAGGTTCAGTTTTCGCTGGTTACGAATGATACTAGGTGATCTGTCTTTACTGTTGTAATTATCGACTGTTGGTGCTGTGCTCTGAACCTGTAAGATAATTTCAGTATTGTATTCATCATGTGTTGTGTTGATTCTAGGTTAGTTCATTACTGCATTCTAGGTAGAAACACAACTTGTGTGTCTGGAATTGTTCCTTTTCAACAGATTCTTGTACATCATCTTAATGTGAGGGTTGTTATGAAGGTCCAGACTTTGCTAAATGGGTTGTACTTTGAACAAGGAGTGAGAGAGCTGTATGAACTGAACGTGCAGTTTCTCACTTTCTTTTACGAAGTGTTGATACAGGTTTTTTTAATGCACCACTGAGTACTGCAGAGCAGATGGCATCATTGGTCTCTGTGTAGCAATTGAGGTCACCTGCTGAACAGTGCAGTCCCTTGATGCCAGGGGACTGAGTACTAAAGAGCAGGTGACATCATTGGTCTCTGTTTAGCAGTTGAGGTCACCTGCTCAACAGTGCAGTCCCTTGATGACAGGGGACTGAGTACTGCAGAGCAGGTGACATCATTGGTCTCTGCTCAACAGTGCAGGCCATTGTGTTGGTCACTGTGCGAGGTTGCTGCTGTGTTTGGTTTTATAGATTCTTTTGAGTGGTTCTGCTGTAGGCTGTACATCCTGTCTATGCTAGTCTTTGATATTTTTCTTCTATGCAATGATTTTTACAGCATAAAGTACGTGCTTTAAAGTTCCAGTCAGGGACGAAATATACTGACTTGAATTCTTTAGAGTTTTATGTTACTCACACCGTGCATATTCTTACATTCAGTGTTTCAAGCAACATGTGCACTTCATGAAATAAAATACAGTTTATTACAAATATCAAACTCCTACATGTTTCAGCACTGGGGTGCCATTCTCAGGGAATCTTGTAGAAAACAGGAATGGAAGTCCAACACACTATTCGTAATGGACTTGCACTTGATGGTTGACATATGGATTGCATTCATAAGTTTTCTGTTGTTCATACTGTGTGTGTTCTTACAATCAACATATCATTCAATATATGCACTCTGTGATACACCATGTATGACATATATCAACCCATACATTTTTTGGCACTAATGTACCATCCTCAGCAAGTCATTATAACAAAGGTATCTAGGTTCTACTCCTCTGTATAGGAGTGACTAATATCCTAAAATGATAAAATACATACGAGGCTTATTCAGAAAGTAAGTACCGTTTCGCTATAAAAAAAATCGAGTAAGGTTTTGTATAAAATTTTGTTGTTATCAGATTCTGCATTCTTCAAACCATTTTTCCACATATTCGCAGCCATTATTGAGGCACTTACCGTAGTGGGGCACAAGTTTTTGTATACCCTCCTCATAGAATGCGGCCGTCGATAACCCAAATGACTACTGACAATGTCATAGAGTAGAGTCCTTGAAATTTGAGGAAAGTGCAGGGACAGATCAGAAATTGTGCAACATCTGTCGTCACTCACTCTTTTGTTGACCTTGCGCACCAAATCATCATTCACCAAAGATGGACGCTCACTTTGCGCCTCATCGTGCATGTTCTCTCGTCCTTCATTGAACATCCGAACCCATTTCCTAACCATGCCATCACTCATCGCATTGTTACCATACACTTGACAGATCTGGTGATGAATCTCACTTGGTA
>Ga0123352_10003958_pt1 | contig 21669 bp, 16 predicted proteins | sample TergutLab28metaG_FD_89700 | JGI IMG/M metagenome (GOLD analysis project Ga0123352, IMG submission 89700) | Labiotermes labralis P1 segment gut microbial communities from Petit-Saut dam, French Guiana - Lab288 P1 | ecosystem: Host-associated > Arthropoda: Insects > Digestive system > Gut ...
AATAATGAAACTGCCTCGTTGGGCAACGGCATTGTTCAAATTGAGAAATTTAATGGTTGGAATTTTCGGACTGAAAACGGATAAAGAAAACAAAGAACAAGATACTTTTTTCACGCTGATAGAGAAAAACGAAAACGAAATTGTAGCAGGCGAAGTTGATAAACATTTGGATTTCAGAGTTTCAATAATGAAAAACGAAACGGAAAACACAATTTCACTTACGACAGCAGTACATTTCAACAATGTTTGGGGCAGGATTTATTTTTTTCCGGTAAAACCGTTTCACAAAATTATAATGAAAACATTGTTGAAAAGATATTTGAAAAAATAGACGATTTACATAGTTAGAAAGTGCCGTTAGGCACAAAATATTGGTAGAAAAAACAATCGACATATATTAAAGTCCCGTAGGGACGCAATATGAATAATGTTGTCGCGTACCTACGGCACGCTGGTTAAAGAACTAATTTTCTTTCTACCAATATCAAACCTCTAACGAGGCAAAAATTTAAAAACAAAACCGGCTCGCAGAGCCAAACAATTAATAACCGCAGGTTTCAACCTGCGGACACGAACAAAAATAGAGTAAATTCTATGACAAAAGGAAAAGTAAAAGGAATTATTTCCAATCTCGTAATGGTTGAAGCCGATGGACCGGTGCTTCAAAACGAGATTTGTTACATCGACCTGAACGGTGCGCGTTTGATGGCGGAAGTTCTCAAAGTAACCGGCAAAGGCACTGTTTCGGTACAAGTATTTGAAAGTACGCGCGGACTGAAAGTCGGCAACGATGTCGAATTTACGGGACATATGCTCGAAGTAACATTAGGACCGGGAATGTTGTCGCGCAATTACGACGGACTTCAAAACGACTTGGATAAATTTTCGAGCCTGTTTTTGATACGCGGCGAGTATAATTTTCCGTTAGATGAGGAAAAAAAGTGGAATTTTGTTCCGCTCGCGCAAAAAGGCGACAAAGTGGTATCGGCATCGTGGCTCGGCAAAGTTGATGAAAATCATCAACCGCACAAAATTATGGTACCTTTCACTTTCGAAGGCGAATACACCGTAAAAAGTATCGTTTCCGAAGGCGAACATACGGTTATGGACACGATTGCTGTTTTGACCGATGCCAACGGAAAAGACCACAACATTACAATGGTACAAAAATGGCCCGTGAAAAAACCGATTATTGCGCACGTTGAAAAACCGCGTCCTTTCAAACTGTTGGAAACAGGTTATCGCACCATCGACACTGCCAATCCGATTGCCGAAGGCGGAACAGCATTTATTCCCGGACCATTCGGAACAGGAAAAACCGTACTTCAACACGGAATTTCCAAACAAGCTGAAGCCGATATTGTTGTTATGGCGGCTTGCGGCGAACGTGCAAACGAAGTGGTGGAGCTTTTCGCAGAATTTCCGACAATTCTCGACCCGCACACAGGTCGCAGTTTGATGGAACGCACCATTATTATTGCCAACACGTCGAGTATGCCGGTTGCTTCGCGCGAAGCGTCGGTTTACACCGCGATGACCATTGCCGAATATTACCGCGCGATGGGTTTGCGTGTGCTTTTGATGGCAGATTCCACTTCGCGTTGGGCGCAAGCGCTTCGCGAGATGAGTAATAGAATGGAGGAATTGCCCGGACAAGATGCTTTTCCGATGGATTTGTCGGCAACGATTGGTAACTTTTACAGTCGCGCAGGATATGTTTATCTGAAAAACGGCGAAACAGGCTCAATTACCTTTATCGGAACGGTTTCGCCCGCAGGCGGAAACTTGAAAGAGCCTGTAACCGAAGGCACGAAAAAAGTGGCTCGCTGTTTCTTTGCGTTGGAACAGGCGCGTGCCGACAGCAAGCGTTATCCTGCCATAAATCCGATTGACAGCTACTCGAAATACATCGAATATCCCGAATTTGAGGAATATATTTCCGAACTGATTTCGCCCGATTGGACAGCAAAAGTGAACGAAATGAAAACGATGCTTCGACGCGGAAAAGAAGTGCAGGAACAAATCAATATCTTGGGCGATGACGGCGTTCCGGTTGAATATCACATAACTTTTTGGAAAGCAGAAGTAATTGATTTTGTTGTTTATCAGCAAGATGCGTACGATAAAATTGACTCTGCCTGTCCGATGGAACGTCAGCGTTATATCGTTGACCTTGTGATGGATATTTGTCATACCGAATTTGAATTTACAGGATTTGTACAAGTAATGGAGTATTTTAAGCGTCTAATCAACGTTTGCGTACAAATGAATTATACCGAGTTTAAGTCCGAAAAATTTAATAATTATCGCCGAGAATTAGACGAAATTTTGGCAGAAAAAAAGAAAACTTCGTGATAAAACAGATAAAATGATAAAGCGATAAAAGGCTTACGCGCAAGCATTTATCTTTTTATCGCGCGAAGCGCATTTATCACTTTATCGTTGAAAAAAAAGAATGAATTATGAAAGCATTTCAAAAAATATACACAAAAATAACCCAAATCAACAAGGCAACTTGTTCGCTTCACGCCGAAGGAATCGGTATGGAGGAATTGGCAACGGTAAACGGCAAACTCGCGCAAGTGGTGCGAATTATTGGCGATGAAGTTACGTTGCAAGTTTTTGGCGGAACGGAAGGAATTCCGACCAATGCCGAAGTTATTTTTATGGGCGAAGCGCCTTCGTTGAAAGTAAGCGACCAACTTTCGGGACGTTTTTTCAACTCGTACGGACATCCGATTGACGACGGACCGGAAGTCGAAGGCGAAAACCGCGAAATCGGTTCGCCGGCGGTAAATCCTGTTCGCCGAAAACAGCCGTCAGATTTGATTGCAACGGGAATTGCAGGAATTGACTTGAACAATACGTTGGTTTCGGGACAAAAAATTCCGTTTTTTGCCGACCCAGACCAACCGTACAATCAAGTGATGGCAAACGTGGCGTTGCGCGCACAAACCGACAAAATTATTCTCGGCGGAATGGGTTTGACCAACGACGATTATTTGTATTTCAAACACGTTTTCAGCAATGCAGGCGTTCTCGACCGCATTGTGTGTTTTGTGAACACGACCGAAAATCCACCTGTCGAGCGATTGTTAATTCCCGATATGGCTTTGACCGCGGCGGAATATTTCGCGATTGACAAAAACGAAAAAGTACTTGTTTTGCTTACCGATATGACTTCCTACGCCGATGCGCTGTCAATCGTTGCAAATCGTATGGACCAAATTCCGTCGAAAGATTCGATGCCCGGCTCGCTGTATTCCGATTTGGCAAAAATTTACGAAAAAGCGGTGCAATTTCCCGAAAATGAGGAAGGAAAAGCTGGCTCGATTACGATTATTGCCGTAACGACACTTTCTGACGGCGATATTACGCACTCAATTCCCGACAATACAGGATATATTACCGAAGGACAATTATTCCTTCGTCGCGATACCGATATTGGAAAAGTGATTGTTGACCCGTTTCGCTCGCTTTCGCGTTTGAAGCAGTTGGTTATCGGCAAAAAAACGCGCGAAGACCATCCACAAGTGATGAATGCCGCCGTTCGTTTGTTTTCCGATGCATCAAGCGCAAAAACCAAAATGGAAAACGGTTTTGACTTGACCGATTACGATGAGCGCACACTGGCTTTTGCAAAAGATTATTCCGAAAAATTGCTTGCGATTGACGTAAATATCGATATTACAACGATGTTGGATACCGCTTGGACTTTATTCGCCGAATATTTTAAACCAACGGAAGTAAATATCAGACAAGATTTGGTGAATAAGTATTGGAAAAAGTAGAAGTCTGAATCAGGATTTTTTTGATTTTAGGATTAGCAGGATTAAAAATCTTGAAAATCTTTTAATCCTGCTAATCTTGATTCTGACGAAAAATTTGAAATTATCAACAGATGCCAATAAAATTTCAATATAATAAAACTTCGCTTCAAGGTTTGGAAAAAAACTTGAAAGTGCGTGTGCGTGCGCTTCCTACGATAAAAAGCAAGGAAAGTGCGTTGCGCCTTGAAGTGAAAAAAGCCAAAAGCGATATTCAAAAATTGGAGGAAGCGTTGGAACAAAAAATCGCTTCGTACGATAAAATGCTGTCGCTTTGGGGCGAATTTGATACGTCGCTACTGCGAGTGAAAGATGTGAAAATGAGTATCAAAAAAATTGCAGGCGTGCGAATTCCTATGTTAGACGATGTTGAATATGAGATAAAACCGTTCAGTTTGTTTAATTCGCCGGCTTGGTTTGCCGATGGATTGACACATTTGAAAGAGTTGGCGCAAGTCGGCATCGAACGCGAATTTTACAGCCACAAACTGGCATTGCTCGAACACGCACGCAAAAAAACCACGCAGAAAGTAAACTTGTTTGAAAAAGTGCAAATTCCCGGTTATCAAGATGCCATTCGCAAGATAAAGAAATTTATGGAAGACGAGGAAAATCTTTCAAAATCGTCGCAAAAAATAACCAAACTTAAAAAAGAACGAATGATGGAGGCTGAACAATGATTGTGAAAATGACGAAATATTCTTTCTTGGTGTATCACAAGCAATACCTCGAATTTCTTGAACGAATCAAGGAAATCGGCGTTTTGCACATCATCGAAAAGCCCGAAAGTATTTTGGAAAATGATATTTTGCGCGATAAAATGCAAACAGCTTCGCACATAAAATCGGCGTTGAAAAAATTGGAATCTTATCGCCCGAAAGGTGCAGAATTAGCACCGTTTGATAAAAATCGCGATGGTTTGGCGGTGTTGAAAGAAGTTGAAAATGCCTTGAACGAAAAAGAGCGTTTGGAGCAATTGCTCGCGCAATCGGAAAAAGAGCGCGACAGTATGGAAGTTTGGGGAAATTTCAGTAGTGAGCAGATTGAAAAAGTGCGCGAAGCAGGTTTTGTGCTGAACTTTTTTGCAACTTCTGTGCAGAAATTTGACCCCGAATGGGAAATTCAATACAACGCTTTTGAGATTGACCAAGTAGGAAGCACGATTTATTTTGTAACCGTAACTCGTCCCGACGAAACGGTTGACGTTGATGCTGACCGCATCACGCTTGCCGACAAAACTACGCCCGAATTAGACGCGGAAATCACAAAAATCTACGCGCAAATCCGCACGCTTGACGATGAAATAAAACACAGAGCAGTAAGTGATTACAACACACTGAAAGAAGCCGAAGTACAAACACTCACCGATGTTGCTTTCAACAAAGCCTTGTTGAGTACGCAATCCGAAGCCGACGACAAAGTGAAATTACTCGAAGGTTGGTGTCCCGATGGCTCGGAAAATGCGCTGAACACTTATTTGCAAGAATCGCATATTTATTACCAAACGAGCGAGCCGAAAGAGGACGAAAATGTGCCGATTAAACTGAAAAACAACCGCTTCGCGCGAATGTTTGAATTTATTGGCGAATTGTACGAATTGCCAAACTATTTTGCAAGAGATTTGACGGCGTTTTTTGCACCGTTTTACGTTATCTTTTTCGGATTGTGTCTCGGCGATATGGGTTACGGATTGCTGTTGATGCTCGCAGGACTTTATCTCCGCAAAAAAGTACAAGATGTGGCTATCAAATCGGTAATGAGTTTGCTCGCAGTTCTCGGTGGTGGCGCGGTTGTAATGGGAATGATAAGCGGAACATTTTTCGGCATTGAACTATTGGAAGTCAATGCAACTTGGTTTCAAAGTTTCAAAGTAATGATGCTTACTCCCGAAAATTTATTTAATAATGCGTTGATACTCGGCGGTGTACAAATGTTGTTCGCTATGATTTTGAGATGGATACACAGCGTACAAAGACACGGATTTTTAGCATCATTTTCGCATTTGGGTTGGTTGCTTCTGCTCATTGGTTGCGGTGGAACATTCGGTTTGTCGTTCTTGGGAAAAATAGATAATCCCGAAATTACAAAATGGCTTTATATCACTTTCGGAAGTTTGAGCGGAATTTGCATTTTCATACTGAACGACATAAAACGCAATGTATTTATCAATATCGGCTCAGGACTTTGGGAAGCGTACAATATGATTATCAGTTTATTCGGCGATTTACTTTCGTATATCCGTTTGTTTGCCGTTGGATTTTCGGGCAGTGTGTTGGGATTGGTGTTCAACAGTCTTGCCTTTGATATGGGCGGAAGCCTTGGTATTCCGGTTGCAAGTCAGTTGGTAACTCTATTGATTTTGCTTTTCGGTCATTCTATCAATATTGCTATCTCACTGATTGGCTCGTTTGTTCATCCGTTGCGATTGACCTTTGTCGAGTTTTACAAAAATGCCGGTTTTGAAGGCGGCGGCAAAAAATACAAGCCTTTTGAAAAATATAAAGAGGAAACACAAATACTTTAATAATTAATAATTTTGGAAATTTTATGGAACCTATTACGTTAGCCTACATTGGCATTGGTTTAATGGTCGGACTTTGCGGAGCCGGCAGTGCTTTGGGCATTACAACCGCAGCAAACGCTACAATCGGCGCATTAAAGAAAAATCCCGACGCATTTGGTAATTATCTCATCTTGACTTCCTTTCCCGGAACACACGGTGTTTATGGATTTGTCGGATATTTCTTGCTTCGCGATTTATTGTCGCCCGAAATGACGTGGATTGCTGCTGCAACTGTATTTGGCGGTTCGCTGGCGTTGGCTTTGGCAGGATTTTTCGCCGCTTTGGTACAAGGAAAAATCGGTGCAAACGGTATTGCAGCTATCAGTTCGGGACACAATGTTTTCGGAAAATCGATGCTTCTCACAGCATTTACTGAACTTTATGCAATTATCGCGCTTGCGTTCATATTTATGATTAACGCGGCACTTTAATTGTTTAGATTTTACGGTTTATTTGTGCCGAATTTCCTTTGCACTTGTTTTTTCTTTGGAAATTTCGGGCAATTACATTCTGTGCATTGGAAATTGTATCGCGAAAATAGTGACGCTGTAAAGTTTTAAAAACAAAAACTTTTATAGCCGAAATTACACACACGACAAAACCCTTATTCTCTTATTTTTAGAAAATTAACAAGAGAATAAGGGTTTTGTCGTGTGTGTAATTTTGGCTACTAAGGGAGGCTTTGGAAAAAACTACTCTCTATTTTTTCAACTTTTTTGTTTTCTTTCGATACGCAAAGTAAAAAATCTGCGGTAACACCGTAAAGCACAAAAACATATCAATCACTGTTCCGCCGACAATCATAATGGCAAACGGTCGCTGTATTTCCGCACCCATTCCGCCCGAAAGAGCAGCAGGCAACAATCCCATCGCGCCCATAAGCGCAATCATCAATACAGGACGAATACGACGGCGAACAGCTTCGTCAATTGAGCCTTGCAAATCTTTGGTTTTTTGGAATAATCTTTTCATCAGTGCAATCATCAAAATCGCATCTATGGCTGTAATTCCAAATAAAATAATAAAACCGATACCTGCCGAAATACCGAAAATTGTGCCTGTTGTCCACAACATAATAAATCCGCCGACAAATCCGAAAGTCAATGCAGCAGCGGCAACCAAGGTATCTTTTACCGTTCCGAAATTCATATAAAGCAGGAACAAAATAAGCAGAATAGCAGCGGGCACAATAAGTTGAAGTTGTTTTGTGGCGCGTTGCTGGCTTTCAAATTCGCCTGCCCAGACCATTTTATTTTCGGGATTTAAACTCACTTGTTCGGCAACCAATCGTTGCGCTTCGGCAATAGTTGAACCCATATCGCGACCGCGAATGCTGAAACCGACAGCCACATAACGACTGCCTCCTTCGCGGTAAATAAATGCAGGTCCTGTAACAAACTTAATATCGGCAATTTCCTTCAACGGAACGTGATTTTCGTCCATCGTGGGAATGAGGATATTAGCGATTCTATCTTTGCTGTCTCTGAACTCTTTTTGATAGCGAATGATGATATCGAAAGTGCGTTCGTTCTCAAAAAATGTACCGGCAACTGCTCCGCCGATAGCCATTTCGATAACCGCCTGAGCATCAGCCATAGATACGCCGTAACGCGCCATTCGCGCTTCGTCTAAGTGAATTTGCATTTCGGGTAAGCCAATGCTTCGGAATACGTTCACATCTTCGACACCTCTCACATTTCGGATAACCGATGCCGTTTGATTGGCAAAATCCTCCAATTGGTGCAAATCGCGACCGAAAATCTTAATTACCAACGAACTTTTTATACCCGATACAAATTCCTCTACATTATCTTGAATCGGTTGGCTGAAACCAAACACAATTCCGGGATAAGCGTTGAGCATTTCCTCTATTTCGCCAATCAAATCGTCTTGTCTGACTCGCCGATTCCATTCTCGTCGAGGTTTTAATTCCAAATGAAATTCGATATTGAAAAAACCCGTTGCATCAGTGCCGTCGTTAGGACGACCTGTTTGTGTGAGAATGAAATCTATCTCCTCGATTGTTCGTATTTTTTGCTTCATTTCTTGCGTAAGCCTTACCGCTTCGTCAAGATGAATACTGTTGGGCAAAGTGGCGCGAACGTAAATTGCGCCTTCGTTCATTTTAGGAATAAACTCTGTTCCCCAATAGTTGAAACGCACAACGCAAATCGTAAGCAAGCAAATAAATGCAATAATAGTTGCTTTTTTATGACGATTTGTGAACTGATAAGCACCGTAAATGATGTTGAAAAACGTTTGTTTTATCGGATTTACTCTTTCATAAACAGGTTTTCTGCCGAGCAATAGTTTGCACATCACAGGAATGTAAGTGAGCGAAAGAATAAGCGCACCCAAAAGCGTGAAACCAACGGTATAAGCGTAAGGCGTAAACATTTTTCCTTCCACTTTTTGGAATGTGAAAATCGGCAACAGTGCAACCAGCAAAATCAACTGTGCGAAAAATATGTTTCCTGCAACACCCGAAGCAGCTTTTTTTATCAAGCCGTTTTTGGAAATTTTACTGTATCTCGTTCCGCCCAATTCTTGTGTTTTCGCAACCATTTTTACGAAAATAATTTCGACAACAACCATTGTTCCGCTAAGCATCAACCCAAAATCAAGCGCACCCAACGAAATCAAATTGATTGACATATCATTAATCCGCAGCATCATCATAGAAAACAGAAACGACAGCGGAATAACCGAAGCCACAATCAGCGTAGTTCGCCAGTTGAACAGGAAAATGAACACGATGAACGACACAAGAAAAATACCTGTAAGCAAGTTTTGCATCACCGTTCGGATTGTTCTTTCAACTAAAACTGTTCTATCCATAAACGGCTCGACTCGCACACCGGGCGGGAGAATGCGCTCGTTGAGTTCGTCGATTTTTACGCGCAATCGCTTGATGACTTCGCTCGGATTTTCGCCGCGAAGCATCAGAACAATACCTTGAACAATATCCTCCTCATCGTTGAAACTCACATGTCCTAATCGCGGTCTGGACGATACGCTCACTTCTGCCACTTGCTTGACACGAATCGGTGTTCCGCCTCGTACTTCAATCAAGATATTTTCGATATCCTCAACGCTTTCCAAAAGTCCGATTCCGCGCACTACGTAGGCTTGGTTTCCTCTTTTTATCATATCGCCGCCCACGTTGATATTGCTGTTTTCTACCGCTTCAAACACTTCCAACGGAGAAATTCCGTAGTTAATCAGTTTTACGGGACTTACTTTGATTTCAAAGATTTTTTCCTCGCCTCCGAAACTTGTAATGCTTGCCACGCCGGGAACGGAAAGTAATTCGCGTTCCACTACCCATTGGTTGATTGCCGCTTCCTCTCTGATATGCAAATCGCTGACGATGCGATAGCGAAAAATTTCGCCTGTTGCGCCTGATGGCGGTTCGATTTCAACTTCTACGCCATCGGGCAAATCTACGCTCGTCAAACGTGCGTGAGCGTTTTGCTGTGCAAAGAAATCATCTACATTATCCTCGAAAATTACTTCGACAGAGGATAAGCCAAACAGCGAAACCGAACGTACAACTGTTTTTCTCGGAATCGTATTCATTGCTTGCATAATGGGCAAAGTAACGAATTTTTCTATTTCCTCTGCGCTTCGTCCGTGCCATTGGGCAATGACTTGTACGCGCGTATTGGTAACATCGGGATAAGCCTCTATTTTTGCATTAAAGAAAGATATGCTTCCCACAACTGCAAGAATTGCGACAAGAAATAATACTAATACGTGATTGCGCAACGAAAGCGCAATAATTTTTTCAACAAATTTGTGCATATTTTAATTTTTTATTGATACAAAACTTAATTTTTAAATCACGCTCAATTCGGAATGAAAAAGCGTGTAAACCTTTGATTAATTGGTTTACACGCTTTGTTTGGATATTTCTTTTGAAAAAAATTACATCAATCCATTTATCTTTTTCAAATGTTCGATTTCATTTTTTGAAATGCTTTCTTGTTCGCCTTTGTCGTAGATTGTGAGAAGGTAAATTTCCATACTCTTTACATCAATCAACACATTGCAAGTAATCACTCTTGCGCCACCGCTTTTTCCTCTATTTTTGGAAGCGATTGACATACGAACTTTTCGAGTGTTGTTGCCTAAATCATCGCCCAGCATTGGATTTTCGAGTAAATTCTTAATCAGAATTTCGTAATCTTTATCCAGCGAACGGTATTTTTTTGAAAGCCTTTTAAGATTGACTTCAAAGTTTTTTGTCGCTATTATCAAGTAATTCATGCCTCGTTACGTAGTTCTTGTCGCAATTCATCTAACAATTCTTGTGCTGTTTTTTTTCGCATTTTACCGTCAAGCATCAAGCGCACTTCGGCAAATGCACGGTCGAGGTCGTGATACAATTTGCTTTTGCGTGCTTCTTTTTTTGTTTTTTCAACAGTAGCAACTTTCGGAACAGATTGCAGCAAAGTTGCTGCGCCTTTTCCAAGCGGCATTGTGTCGTTAATTTGAGGCTGATAAGTTACCATAATCAATTTTGTTTTTCCTTTCGACAAAAGTAGATATTAAGTTGGGAAAATGCAAACAATTTTTTCGGAAAAATTTACATCAATCCATTTATTTTTTTGAAATGCTTCCCAACTCATACTCCAAGTTGATTCATTACTTTTTTCTTTCAAAGGCTACTATTATGCTAAACAGTAGTGGTTGCGCCAATGTTTCCAACATACCAAGACTCGCACTAACAGGTAAATCCTCAATAGGCACAAGATAGATTAACCCTTGAATAGAGCCGTGAGCAGGTGCATAAGTATTGAATATACCAAGTATTACAAGAATACCCCAAAGTTTAAGCCAACCCAATTTTTTCCCGATAATACTGTCTTTAATCCACCAAATTACTAATGCCAGCAAAAGTCCTCTGATAATTTGACCAAACAATACCGCGCCAATGCTGATTTCGTCCAAAGGTCTAAAACCCATAAGTTCCATTACACTTTCTGCGTAATTAAAAGTTAAAGGCATAGCAATTATAGTAACAACCACGTAAGTAATAAGGTGCGCCGCTGTTACTTTCGTAAAAAATCTGACTTTTTCATTTGAGAACAATTTAGCCATATTCACAACAATTATATATTAAAGACTATATGTTACCACAATAAAGCACAAAGGTATAATTTTTCGCGTGTAAACCAATATGTCAAAGAGCATTTTTTGTTTGAAGTTTTGAGTTGTAATTATTTTAACTCCTTCAAATGTACGTAAATCAACAATTGGTTTGTTATCACTACATTTTCACCTTCCGACAAGCCGGATAAAATATAGGTTGTGTTGTTGTTTTGCCCTTGCAGAACGACATTTCGAATGGCAAAATTTCCGCGCGTTTCCTCCACAACCACAAAATATTGATTGTCGTCAAAAATAAGCGCATCGGAAGGAACGGCAATAAATCGCTGCGAACTTTCGTCTTTTAGCGTAACCAACACAAACATTCCGGGTTTCAACAGCAAATCGCTGTTATCCATTCTGATTCGAGCATTCAACACTCGCTCCTCGGGGTCGAATACGTGCGACATTGTATTGATTTTACCGTGAAAAACTTTACCCGGATAGGCAAATGTGGTAATTTCGACAGCCATTCCTCTGCGGACAAAAAGCAAATTGCTGGCGTGAACATTGACCGTAACCCAAACCGTGGATAAGTCGGCAATGGTAAAAACGGCATCCTCATCATCGGGTGAAATCGTGCTTCCAATCGGTGCTTGTTTTTGTATGATATATCCGCTTATCGGCGCGTGAACGGTAAATATTCCGTTTCCTCTATTTGTGCCGAAAACGTGCATATCCGCTTCAATTCGGTTTATTTCCGCTCGAATTTGCCGTAAATTTCCTTCGGCTTCCAACAATTCTATTTCGGAAACCATATTGTCTTCAAACATCGACTGCGCAGCTCGCAATTCGCGCTCGGCAATTTTTTTCTCCGTTTCGAGCGATATTTTCTCCGTTTGAAGCGCACTCAATTCCGTGCTTCGCATATCAAATAATGGTTGTCCTTTTCGTACTTTTTCGTCTAACGAAAAATAAGTTCTGACAATTACACCATCAACCAACGGTGTGAAACTGATAATTTTGTCGGGATTGAAATCGACTTTGCCGGTCAAGACTAATTCTTGATTTTGGTTACTCAAAACGGTTTTGACGGTTTTTATATTGGGAAGGAATGTCTCGTTTATAATGCCGTTTCCTTCCAAATTTTCCGCCTTGTTGCGGTTGCAGGAGTAGAAAGTCATTGTCAATCCTGCTAAAACTATGCTGATAAATATTTTACGTATCATTTTTTGTTTTTGTTTGAAATTTATAATTGATTTGCTAACTCCGTTCCGACTGCATACTGCAATTCCTCAAAACTTATTTTTACATCCCTTTGTGCTTCTAAAATGATGTGCTTATTTTCTCTGTATGCTTCGAAAAAGTCGAGAAATTCCAAAATACCGATGTTTCTTTGAATAAAATTGCGAGTATAATTTTCGAGCATTCCATCGAGGTCAAAAATAAAATCCTCAGCAATTTGACGGTTGAAATCGTACGCCAATATGTAGTTTTGAAGCGCTTCGCGAATTTCGTTGAACACTTCCAATTGTTTGTGTTCTATCAGTGTTTCGCTTTGTTGAACACTGATTTGTGCTGCTCTGATATTGCCTTGATTGCGGTCGAAAATCGGCAAATCCATACTGACTCCGAAGCCTAAAAAATTAGGAACAATACCGTCGGCACGGTTGAACATTACGCTAAGCTCAAGGTCGGGTATTCGATGCGCTCTTTCGTAGCGTAAAGATTTTTCATAAAATCTTCTTTGCGCTCTCGTTTCCATTAAATCAGGACGATGCCTGTCGGCAAGGTCAATCAAATTGTCGAACGAGAGTTCGGTCGGTGATTTTATGTTTCTTTCGGATGCCGTTATCACAATATGCACCGGTGCCGATATGTTCAACAAGACCTTCAATTCTCGTTGCTGTTCGTTCATTTCTCGTTGCAGTTCGTTGATTTCCGAGCGAATTTCGAGCAATGAGGCTTGCAGTCGCATTAATTCGCTTTGCGACACATTTCCCTGCGCCACTTGATTTCGCTGATTGACGATGAGCGTTTCAAGGTTTGTTCGCTGCATTTCAAGTACTTTGCGGTATTCTTGCAAAAACAGCATTTCCGCACAAATATTGCGTAATTCTACTTTCAAACTGCGAAGCAATTCCTCGAAATGCAATACAGCAATATCGCGTGAAACTCGCTCCACATCTACTAATTTGCGCCGTTTGCCGCCCAAGAGAATTACCTGCTCTATTCCGACAACAAATTGACGGTCTCGTCCAAACGAGCCAAACAGCGGCGGAACAAGTTCGTCCTCGCCATCTCGTTGATTTTCAGTTACCCAAAAGTTTACCTCCTCAATAATAAGTGTCGGATTGGGCCACAATCTTGCCTGCATAATTTCTGCTTCGGCAATATCAATATTCAGTCTTTCGGCAATCAGTTCCAAATTTTGTCTGATAAAAAAGTCTTCGGCTTGCGCCATCGATATATGTATGGTGTCGGTTTGCGCTGTGACGTTTTTGCACACAAGCAAAAACACGCCTGCACACACCAACGATTTGATGAATACATTCATTTTATATAGAGTTTAGAGATTAGAGTATAGAGTTTAGATTTTTTTTAGAGTGTAGATTTCAATTTTTAAAACTCACAATAATTCAGAATATAGTTTGCAACTATACTCTAAACTCTACACTCTATACTCTATTTTCGGGTGGTTGGTCAATTTGGGAGCAAAAATCTTTTGCGAGAAAATTTTCGTTGTTTGAAAATCTTTTGTTTATGTCTTTTGAAAACAAGTTTGCCAATTCAAAACTTTGCGCGTTTGAAAAATCATACTGAAAAATTTTCACAAAATTACTGTCGGTTTGCAAGTCGCCATCCTCGTCAATATCGTTACATTCGCCGGTAATGAGTTTCCAAGCCAATTCAATAACGCTGTTAATTTCTCTACTTCCTTGATTTTCCATCTCATAAGCAGAGGCAACAAACAAGCCTCGATTGATGTATATCAACGCTAACAAAATAACGATAAAATATTTTACAGTCGGATGTTGCATTTTTCTTGCTTTGTACGAGGGTGCAAAGGTAGTGAAAAAAATTGTGTGGTGAATGATAAAACCTATTAGAAATGCATTAGATTTTTTGTTACGAAAAAAATGACTGATTTTTTCTTGTTATTTTTTTCATTTTCATTCTGCAAAGGAGCAATAACTCTATCGCCGTCACACACTCTACAACTTACATTTGCTGTGTTTTTTTTTGTCTAAAATTACTATAAATTCAATAATCAGAAGTAAAAAAACAATAGAATTTACATAGCAATGTCTGTATAAAAACAAGCCTGATTCTCTCTGCTTGCGCTAAAACCCTGCGTACTCAAACGAGTTTTGTTTGAAAAACCACAATTAATTATATTTTTTTAAGATAATTCGCTTGGTTTTTTGCAACAAAAACATTTTCTTTGCAGGGATTTAACTAATTGTGTTTTTAACTAAAAATATTAAATGACATGGACAAAACAAAAAGAAAGTTCTTATCACCTTTGAACATGCTTTTGGTCGGAATTTTGTTATGCTATCCGACAAATCATGTATTTGCTCAAACTTCGGGCGTGCAGTCCGTTACACAGCAAGAGTCGAAAATCATAACGGGACGAGTCGTAGATGAATTCGGCGACCCCTTAATCGGGGTCAGTGTAACCATTCAAGGCACAAGCGAAGGTACAATTACCGATGTTGATGGTAATTATTCAATCCGCGTTGGCGGTGACCATCAAGTGCTTCAATTCTCGTATGTAGGTCATTACACCACAACCAGACCGGCAGACAGAAATCGAATCAATGTAACTCTTAGGGAAGACACCAAACTGCTGGATGAATTGGTAGTTGTGGGTTTTGGTACACAGCGGAGAGCCAATCTTACCGGTGCGGTATCCTCGGTTGATGTGGGAAGAACGCTTGCCGACCGTCCGGTTGCCGATGTGGGACGTAATCTGCAAGGAACAGTTCCCGGGCTTTTCATTTCTGCTCCGAGCGGTGAAGTTGGCTCTGAGCTTGTAGTGAACATTCGCGGCGGCATAGCTTCGCTGGTAGGTTCATCAACTCCGCTGATTTTATTGGACAACGTAGAAATTCCAAGTTTGGATTTGATAAATCCCGATGATGTTGAGTCTATTACTATTTTACGCGATGCCGCTGCGGCTTCCATTTACGGGGCAAGAGCCTCACTTGGTGTTATTTTGATTACTACAAGACAAGGAGCGCGGACTGACCGTATCAGTGTAAACTACTCGAATAACTTCTCGTGGGCAGATGTAGCAAGGCCTATTAATATGGCTGGTATCGATGGTTTGGAATACTCCATAGAGGCGATGCGTCGCGTAGGCGCGGCAAGAACAGGTGTGTTTTGGACACTTTGCGAAGAAAGTTTCGCTCTTGCGCAACAATGGCAAACGATACACGGCGGAACTGTCGGACCGCATGCTCCGTTCGTTTACGGCAGAGATTGGTATGTGGCTTCTGACGGTTTTAGAAGAGGGCTTCGCTTGTTCGACCCGATGGATTATATGATAAAGCGATGGACACCTGCTCAGACTCACAATTTATCGTTGAGCGGACGAAGCGGAAGAACGCAATATCACATAGCGTTGGGTTATTTTCACCAAACGGGTGTGTTAAAAGCGGCTGAAAGAGATGATTTTACTCGCTACAACGCTTCTACAAGGCTTACAACAGAAGTAAACAGTTGGCTTACCTTGCGTTCGGGCTTTCTCTATTCGTTACGCAACAGAAGTATGCCGTTCACCAATGTTATCAATGCTGCGAATAACCATTGGGGACAACTTTATCGTTGGTCACCGATGTTCCCTTTCGGAGATGATGAGCACGGAAATATCATGCGTAGTCCGGCACAGCAGGCACAACAGGCAAATCAATCTACTCGTATGGACAATTATATGAATTATACCGTAGGAGCAACTATCACTTTTACTCCAAATTGGAATTTGGTGGCAGATTACACCTACACAACCGATGCGAGAACAATAAATCGTTTGGGTACTCGATACGAGTTCGCCCAAACGTGGTTTGATACTGCGCACGGTCCAAGATTTGATGAATATGGCAACCGAGTTTTTGTAAATAATTTAGGACAGGTGGTAAGTCCTTCTGCTCCGGGTGCAATGCCTGCATATCTACTTCAAGTAGTGCAAGACCCTGTACCTGGAACCGGAATCGACCACATTTTCAGAAGTTCGCGCTGGCATCAAATGCATACGGCTAATATATTCTCTACTTACAACTGGAAATTGAATGAGACAAACGAATTTACATTTATGGCAGGTACCAACATTGTAGCTCACACGACTATGTTTCATTCGAGCCAGCGAAATCATTTGATAGATTTGATTAATCCTTCGTTTAATAGAGCAATTGGAGAGCAGTTTGTAACCGGAAGTGACCTTTGGGGTGCACAACTTGGATTTTTCGGCAGAATAAATTATGCGTACGACAACAGATACTTGCTTGAAATGAATTTGCGCCGCGACGGAAGTTCCAATTTCCCAACGCATTTGCAGTGGCGTACATTCCCGTCGGCTTCGGCAGGTTGGGTAATTACGGAAGAAAGTTTTATGGAGAGTTTGCAACCTACTTTGAACTTTGGCAGAATCAGAGCTTCGTGGGGAGTTATCGGTGACCAAACCGTGCCGCCCGACTTGTTTCTATCAACAATTGCTTTCAACAACAATTCATTGTGGCTTACCAATGGACAATTGACATCGATGTTCCGTACACCGGTAATGGTTCAACCTGATATTGGTTGGCAGGATTTTGAAACCTTGAACTTCGGTATTGATGTTCGCCTGCTCAGTTCAGCGTTGGGAGTTTCTTTCGACTGGTATCGTCGCGACACCAGAGAGATGATTACTGCCGGTTTGACACTTCCTCATGCAGCGGGTTCTCCCACTCCACGAGGTAATTTCAGCCATTTGCGAACTACAGGTTGGGAGCTTGCTATTGATTATAATCGCCGTTTCAGAAATGGTTTGACACTTCACGGCTTATTTACAATGTCTGATGCAGTAACCTATATTCACGATTTCGACCGAAATGCGCCAAAATTTTTCGGAGCAACCCAGTATTGGAAAGGAAAGCGTTTGGGCGATATTTGGGGATTTGAAACCGATGGTTTGTTTCAATGGGATGACTTTGTATATACTGTAGATGCACAAGGAAATCGTCATCTTGTTGAGATATTTGTACCGTTTGACCCGAATAATCCGGATGGTGGAGGAGCGCTTATGTGGCAACTTAGAGGTGATGACCCGACGTATGCACCGCGATTGCAGACTCCTGCTGATTTCAGATTTGGTCCCGGCGATGTGAGATACGTGAGTCAAACGGGCGGTAACCGCGTGGATTGGGGCAACCGAACAGCAGACGACCCGGGTGATATGATTGTAATTGGTAATACCCTTCCGCGATTTGTGTACGGGTTCCGTTTCGGTGGCGATTACAGAGGTTTTGACTTCTCAATGCTGTGGCAAGGAGTAGCAAGCCGCCAGATATGGGGCGATGGTGCATTGGCAGTTCCCGGCTATAACACAGCAGACGGTGCAATGCCGCAAGCGATTGCCGGAAATTTTTGGCGTGAAGACCGCACTGACGCTTTCTATCCGCGTCCGTGGAATGTCGGTGCCGTTGCTTGGGGACCAACCGCTATGGCTAATACGCACCCGAACGACAGATTTTTGTTGAATATGGCTTATTTGAGGCTCAAAAACTTGGCTATCGGTTACAGTTTCTCACCAGAACTTTTGAGACACGTACATTTGACTCGTGCGCGCGTATTTGTTGCGTTGGAAAACTTCTTGACTTTCGATAACTTGAGAGGTTTGCCGATTGACCCCGAATCGGTACCGGATTTTAGAGGAGATGGTATGCATAACCTCACATATAATGCGGTTCGTATTGGTGTAGGAGCTCCGGTATTTAGAAATGTATCGTTTGGTATGCAAGTAACATTATAAAATTTAAATTTATTACCTAATTAGAAATTAAAAATAAGAAAATATGAAAAGATATAAATTTTTAGCAGTAATAATAGCGGCGCTATTCGTAACAAGCTGCGACTTGTTAGACCGTCCTCCATTGAACGATATGGTTGATGATGCCACCTTTTGGAGTTCAGAAATCAATGTTCGGCTGTTTGCCAACGAGTTTTATCCTCAGTTTTTTGTAGGCTACAATAGCAGTTTTACTGTGGATTATACACCTGTTCGCGGAAATGTTTTTAACGATGATGTGGTACGGGAAGGTCCGCAACTTTTTTTCGACAATGCTGTACCGCCATCATTGGGTAGTAGTCTTATTACACCGGGACCTGCTTGGCGCTTGACTTGGGCAGGACCAACTTGGTATTTCGGTTGGATTCGCAAGGCGAATATGATGAAAGCCCGCATCGAAACGCATATGAGTGATATACTTAACGAGGAGCAGTACAACCATTGGATGGCAGTAGCTCGCTTTTTCAAAGCCTTGGACTATTGTCGTTTGGTAAGCGTATTCGGCGATGTTCCTTATTTTGAAAGAGAAATCTCAGCACTTGATGTAAACACTATGTTCAAAGACCGCACACCTCGCAACGAAGTGATGGATTCGGTGTATAATGAGTTCCGTTTTGTGTTGGAAAATTTGCGTGAAGATGATGGTGCATTCCGACAACGACTGACCAGGGATGTGGCGGCAGGATTTATTTCGCGCTGGATGCTGTTTGAAGGAACGTGGCAAAAGTACCACAACAACGATGAGGAACGTGCAAGAAAGTTTTTAGAATTCTCCGTATATGCTTCCGAAATATTGATGAACAGCGGACGATACAGAATTCACGGTCCTTTCCGCGAATTGTTCGGTTCTCAAAATTTAGCAGGACACGCCGAAATGATTATCTTTCGCGGTTACAGCGCAACAGTACCTGTTATGCACTGTATAGCTTCGTATAGTAATCCATTTGTAGAGGCACAAGCACATTCTGCCAATTTGGATTTGGTAAAATCTTTTATTGTCCACGATGGCGATGTATGGCAAAATTCAACCATAGCCGATGCCGACAGGTTTGATTTGCAAAACTTGATTAGAACACGTGACCCGCGTTTTGAAGCAACTTTTTTCAATCAGTTGAGTGTGAGAGCTGCATCATTACTCTACGCGGTTAAGTTTAACGACAGAATTGGTCCAGCTTTGACTTCTGCCGAACTTGCACGACCGGAGAATGCACGCTACATAAGTAATACGAACACGAATGATGCGCCTGTTGTTCGTTTTGGCGAAATTTTGCTCAATTGGATTGAAGCAAAAGCCGAATTGGCAACTTTGGGCGCAGGAAGTGTTTCACAAGCCGATATTGACAGGTCTATCAATGCCTTGCGCGCACGTCCGCTGGATAATGTGGCTATTGCTAACGGCGCACAGCTAACTGCTCTGATGCAGTTGAGCGCACTTCCCGATGACCCTGCTCGCGACGCAGATGTGCCTGCTTTGATTTGGGAAATTCGTCGCGAACGCCGTATGGAGTTATTTTGGGAGTTGCCTCGTTTGCTTGACTTGAAGCGCTGGAGAAAAATAGATTATATGCGTGGACGAGATAACGAAAATATTTTGAGAGGTATCTGGGTAGATATTCCGAATGAAATACCGGCTATGCTTACGATAGCTCCGTCGACAGCAACTACAACGAACCATCAAACTCGAGTTCCAAATGTAAGAGTACAAACAGAACTTGGTAATCCTGCGTCAATAGTTAGGTTTACAGTAGTATTTGATGACAATGGTGAAGTTGTTAGTTCCAATCGCGATGATATGGTAGGTTTCTTTTTACCTATCAATGTGGCAGACCGCGAGCCGTTTACAGACCGCGTTTACCTATCGCCGGTTGGTCTTGACCAAATAGAGCTGTATCGCTCGCGAGGGTTTAGGCTAACGCAAACTCCGGGTTGGTAATCTTATAAAATAATTAAAACAGTCTTAGTTGATAGAGTTTCAACTAAGACTGTTTTGATTTTATACTGTTTTATCGAATTTGTAGGCAGATACTTAAAAACTTACCGGATTTAACATGTTTTTGAAGTTACCTTGAAGTTCTTTCAAAAATAAATTTTCGCCAATCAAATAATTTTCTTACCTTTGCAACCGCAAAATTAAAATCAATTTTATTATTAACTAAAAGGTAAATAACAATATGTTAAACCATTATGAAACCGTTTTCATTTTAACTCCCGTTTTATCTGATGTTCAGATGAAGGAAGCGGTAGAAAAGTTCAAAACCGTTCTCACAGATAACGGTGCGAACATTACTAATGAAGAGAATTGGGGTTTGCGCAAGTTGGCGTATCCGATTCAGAAAAAATCGACAGGGTTTTATACATTGCTTCAATATGATGCAGACCCGACAGTAATTGCGAAATTGGACGTCCAATTCCGCCGTGACGAGCGTGTACTTCGCTTTTTGAATTTCCGCTTGGATAAATACGCGTACGAGTACGCCGAAAAAAGAAAAGGTATTAAAACAAAAGAACAAAAGGAGGACTAAAAAATGGCACACAATGAAATCAGATATTTGACTCCTCCGACTGTGGACGTCAAAAAGAAAAAATACTGCCGTTTCAAAAAAAGCGGTATTAAATATGTTGATTACAAAGATCCTGAATTTTTGAAAAAATTCTTGAACGAGCAAGGAAAAATCCTTCCTCGCCGTCTTACCGGAACTTCGTTGAAATTTCAACGCCGTGTAGCTCAGGCAGTTAAAAGAGCACGCCATTTGGCATTGCTTCCTTATGTAACCGATATGATGAAATAATTTTAACGAAGGAGGAAAAAGTATGGAAATTATATTGTTAGAAGATGTAACGAATTTGGGTTACAAAGATGACGTTCTTAAAGTAAAAGACGGATACGGTCGCAACTATTTGTTACCGCAAAAAAAGGCGATTTTGGCAACTGAATCGGCGAAAAAACGCTTGGCAGAGGATTTAAAACAACGCGCTCATAAATTGGAGCGTATCAAAAACGAAGCACAAGCATTGGCAGACAAACTGAAAGATGTAACACTCACGGTTGGTGCGAAAACAAGCTCGACAGGCAAAATTTTCGGCTCGGTAACCAATATCCAAATAACCGATGCGCTCGAAAAAGCAGGTTACAATGTCGA
>Ga0123352_10003959_pt1 | contig 21667 bp, 12 predicted proteins | sample TergutLab28metaG_FD_89700 | JGI IMG/M metagenome (GOLD analysis project Ga0123352, IMG submission 89700) | Labiotermes labralis P1 segment gut microbial communities from Petit-Saut dam, French Guiana - Lab288 P1 | ecosystem: Host-associated > Arthropoda: Insects > Digestive system > Gut ...
TCACTAAGAGGCGCCGGGTAAATTTAATTTTGACATCAGTTCAACAATCCATTTTTTACATAGCGCGCAAATAAAACTTTATGGCTTGTAACAAATGGGCTTTGGCAAGTCGGTAGTTCATATGAATTGTAAAGTTACCGTTCCAGCATCGTAACACGTTGCGCCACCAGGAATTTAAATGGCCGAGGGCATGGAATCCTATTTGCATCACTGAACGTCAGGAATGGAAGATGATTCTTACTGTCAGCTGTCTTGAGACACACACACGTAATTGTTTGGGAGCGGGGTTCGCGACTACTTTAGCCAGAAACGAATTGCCTCTTCCTTGAATGTAAGTCACTCCATAGAATGGTACACTGAGCCAACAAATCGGATGGAAGATCGAAGTCTTTTGGCACTTACGTACGGTGAGTGGACTGATACGGCACGCGTCTTATGTAAAAGACAAAAGGTACGAAAGGGGAGTGAGACGGGAGGATAATGTGAAATTCTTGGCTGCGTGAATCATAGGATTCTAAATGCGCGTTAAGGTTATAGTGCAGTACGCGTACACAAAATGCGTTGCAGCTTTGTGCGATGTATTGTAAACAGGTCATTGCGTTTAAATTTCTGACTATATTTGCCCACCCACGTACCGAAATAGACTGGGTGAAATCAGCGAGCTGGTGTGATAAAGTGGACAATAAAATGCGCTTTTCGTAGGGGTTATGGGCTGGGTAGCTCAGTCAGTATAGCGACTGACTATGGGCTGGACGGTCCGGGATCGAATCCCAGTGGGGACGAGATTTCCCGCCCGTCCAGACCGGCCCTGGGGCCCACCCAGCCTCCTGTAAAATGGGTACCGGCTCTTTCCCGGGGGTAAAGTGCTGCCGGGGCGTGCTGCTGACCACTCACCCCCTTCTAGTGCCGCGGTTATGGAAGAGTAGAGCTATACGTCTACCCACCCTCTGGGCCACACAGGGCCTGTAACCGGATCACTTTACCTTTACCTTTTCGTTGGGGTTGGGGCTAAGAATAATTGTGAACAGTATCGTATAGTTTCGTTAGGAGCGGTGTCAGTAGTGTGATTTCGTTTGGATTAACAATTCCCTGCTGGGGACCGGTACGATTTAGTTGGTGATAGCAGAGTGATTGCAGGGCAGCGCCCGCCAGTGCGCAGTTGCATGCATTTTTTCAACAACAGTTAATACAACAAACGAAACAGTAAATATCAAAATAAGTACAGCAGGTCTCGTGAAATAAAGTGAAATACCAACTTGATGCAACTAGGTAATTTTATTAATGTATTCTTAGCTCGACATGTTTCGCGTACATACGCCCATCATCAGGAGTATTAGATGTTGAGTTGCAGCATATGGTTTTCTGCACCGAGTTTTTGGATGGGTGGTGGTCTTGAGAGCCGCTGCGTAGTTCGTGTGTACGGTGCAGATGGTTCCGTGCACCATCCACACCCCTCTCGTAACCTGTGTACTGAACAGTCGCCCAAATGGAGTGACGATACCAGATGCTGTACTAATACAATTGTCCTCCTGAGGATGAGCACAATAGTGCTCGAAACATGTAGAGGAATGTAATAAATGTATTAAAATAAAGAATTTGCACATGAAGTTGGTAAAAAAAAAGACTATCATTTTATTAGGATGCACGGTCGACAAAATGTAAAAAAAAAAAAAGTAAAAACATGACTGGTAGTTATTTGTGTTATTCACTGAATGTTTTTAATTTAGTGCAGAGATTTACGTTTCCTTCACATTTTAACCACTATTAAGACGGAATCAAACTTCCCAAAAAGCGTGAATATTCATGAGCTTCAAGTTCTTGCCTTGTTTGTTGGACATGGTTGTAGAAGTGTATGTAGTTTTACGCCTGTGCGTTTCATGTTATGACGTAAGTCGGAATCGCAGACGTAATTGCTTAATATATCAGGACATCGTAATTGTTGATGCCTAAGTAAGTGTCTACTGTTTATGGTCATTAGTATTAAGGTGTGAAGGTGTACGCGGGATTCAACTGGCTGTAACAGGGTTCGTTAATGGGGTGTATGGACCTACCGGGTTTCCTAAGAGCAAGAAGTTTAGCCCTGTTCATGTCCGCTTCAATCATTTTTCTAGTACGAAAGTGTCGGACACGCACGCGGAGCTATGGGAAAGGATGACTGTCAGTTTTCGGAGTGGAGGGGAGTTTGCAGAACGAACTGATAACGTTGGTGACGTCACGCTATTTGCGCGCGGTGGTGCTGCTGATAAATTGAGTGCTGTACTTGTGGAATACGCACGAGACGGACTACTGGCACAATCGTTCGCGTTTTGCCTGGGTGAAGACGAGTAAGGAGCGAAGCCGGTGGTGACGAAGTGTGCACGAGACTGGTGCTATAATTATTCAATTTCAAGTGCGTAGCTTACACTTCTGTTGCTTCACTAGTGGTGAAATCCCGTCTACGGTACTGACATACCACAACAATATTCAATGTGTTCTTCAACATTTAGTGATTATTATACCTGGGATTTATCTGAAAAGTCATAAAATACTCAGTTACCAGACGTGATTATTAGTGGTGACTGTGATTTGTTTTATCGTGCTTGTGTATTATGGGCAAGTTCTAGCCGTGTGAGGTGATAAACTCGAAACTGTATGTGTGACGGAGCCAAATTGCAATTTCTTGTGTAATTATAGGGGCTGTGAAGACGAGTGTTAAATGCATGGTTCCTGGTGTGACACATCCTTGAATTGTCGTTGTTTAATATGTTACTAAGGAACCAAAAATCAAGTGTCGCGGTGTTCTTTCAACAGAATCTGTGTTGTAATGGGAAGAAGTGACGTTTTGTATTTTTATGAATGTGACAGCCGTTCGCAAAGATATTTTAGTAACAGTGATAAAACTCGATCAGATTGTAATTTTATTTTCGTGGAACTTGTGAAGCAATTGCTTTGTGTTTAGCAAGGAATCTGAGACCGTTTTTCTCGTCACAGGCAATGACATTGTCACGTATCAAGTGTTTCAGGAATATCATAACCTATTTTTCGTCGCGAATGGAACGTAATCGAACCAAGTCTGGGATTTGTTATCGTGGAAAGAAAGCGCATTAACTACAGTTTTTGTCTTTGTGTTTCTGAGTTTTTGTACACCATGTGATTAGATTGTGTTGCACTGAATCACCCATGAGAGATTTAAAGAGACCGATGGCTTACATAGTGCATAGTGACCGCTGCGATGTAATGATGTAACCATCGACGGATTTCATGCTGTGGCCCGGCTTTGTGTTCCCACCGGACTTATACCACGGCTTCGTGACTGCACTGGGCGAGCGTACTGGCGTTCGAAATTCGTCGCCTAGCAAGGTGTTTTGCCCGTGCTCGGGTCCAAACAAAAGCGGAGATTCCCACAAACCTCGGACCAAGACGCAGTGGTACATCAAGGTAGGACATTGCTGTCATTGTTGCAGAGACATTTCCCGAATGGTAGTGTGATTCATATGTTTATCGCAATTCCAGTGTGTGTCCAATGCGGAACCTCTCGTAAGAAACATGCACCTTTAAATGGGGTGCAGCTTATTCTCGCATGATGTTGGTTGGGACATTTAACACTATTGTTGGAAGGTGTCGAAAATTATACCATGAAAGCCGAAAGAACAATTTTTTTCTCAGCATTTGGTCATATATCGGAGGGGCCCAGCCGAGATATAACATGCCCAGTATGCCGTATTTGATCGACATATAACGCCGAATCCTTGGCTACAAGAGAAAGTAAAAAATTAACAGAGGTATTTTTAAATTCAGAATTTTAATTTTGAAGCCGTACAGAGTTTTACGTACTTGGGCTCCCTTATAAATGTTAATAATGATAATTTTGCAGAAATTAAGAAAAGAATATTAATGGCTAATAAAGGCTTTTATGGATTGGAGAGACAATTTAGGTCTCAATTTTTATCCATAAAAAATAAAATGAAATTATATAAGACCTTGATCAGACCAGTGCTGCCATGTGGTTCTGAAACATGGGTATTATCAAAATCTGACGAAGCTATTTTAGGAGTTTTCGAAAGGAAAATTTTGAGAGTTATTTTTGGACGTACAAATGACAACGGAGAATGGAGAATAAAATACAACAATGAGTTATATACATTGTACAAGCAAAGTGATATAGTAACATACATTAAAATTAATCTATTAAAAATGGTCAGGACATGTTATTCGTATGGAGGAACAGAGCCCTACAATAAGAGTTTTCGTTGCAGTGGTAGAAGGAAGGAGACAGAGGGGCAGGCAGAAACTAAGATGGGAAGATGGTGTGATGGAAGATACCAGGAAGTTGGGGGAGAGAAATTGGAGGAATGCTGCAAGGAATAGGGACAGCTGGCAGAAGCTTCTCAAGAAGGCCTTGGTTCAAAAGGGGCTGTTGTGCCAATGATGATGATAATGTCGAATCCGCGTTTTACACCCTAATTGGTTCCTGAAAAAAAGGATAAAATTATTCCCATAAACAGCTTTAAATAAATGCAAGTAAACTAGCCACTGGGGTTAAACCGAAAATGAGAGAGCGGAAATTAGGAAGTTGTGTAAATTGGTAAGAGTCGTCAAAGAAAAAGGACGTAAAACAAGGCCGTGTTATACTGCAAATGTTATGGCGGTTAACTGTAGAGTGTCGTACACAGACTTCCCGTTCTCTTTTCCCCGTCGTGTACAGCCGGCAGAAGCGTAGCCGTTCGGTCCTGATGTCTTCCAGGAACCTACTCTTGCCTGTTGAGGGGCAGTTTCTGCCCTGAATATGCATGCAGCTTGTGCCTCCGAAAACCCGCAAGGGACTACACAGTTTCGCACCCAAGAACACAGCAAGCAGTCGTCGGGATGAATCTGCAGAGTAGTGACGCTCTCAATCTGTGTATACTGAGTTACTAACTGGTTCGTTAGTGAGTCATCATCAAACCACTCTATGTTTGGTAACAAACAATAAGCTACATACGCGCTTCAGCCCGTACGGACCGTCGTCAGGGTCTGTATCAAATTACAAAAGGGACGACGACATTGTGAACATCCTTTGTGTGCATTGCATGTGAGAACACCCTTTTTTTTTACATTTTATTAAAATTGTTTCTAAAGACGCTCCATTGTTGCAGCTTAGTTTACTGAAGTTGTGTGTTTTTTTTTTTTAAGATTTACCGTAGCAGACATTTTAAAACGTGTCCAATGTTTTTCCACTTTAATGTAAATCGTAACCTCGTCTTGAGCCACATAAAAATTTAAAAACCTTGGACAGATTTTAAGAGATTTATTATACTAAATCTCAAAATATATATAACTTTAGTAGAATAAAAAAAAAAATAAAACGTGTTTGGATATAATTTTTAAAAAATAAAAAAAAAAAGTAAGCCAGATGTCATATGAAGTGTATACATACGGTGCCAAAAGTTTCATCTTGCTTTTTGTAATTTTGTGTACAGCCCGAGAAGATCGGTCAGGACTGAAACATGTACACGCGGTTTATTGGTACGTGTTCATTACAGTTGTGTGTGGCGGTGATTCATTAACGAACCAAATAATATGTCAACACAATTGGTTGCCTTCCATCAATTTGTGTAGTTATTTCCATCTCTTTTGTTGCGACGTGTTTGCATTGGCTGTACAAACGTAGACCTGTTTTGTATTTGCTAGTGAAATGAAAAGTTATATTTTTTTCTGGCATTTGCGAATTTATTTGTCCAGAAATGCGAGTTCAGTGGTGTAGTGGGTTATAACATTCGGGTATTGTTTTTTTTTTCGTTGTTCTTACGTTGGATTTGAGGTTGTGGCGGGGGGGGGGGGGGGCCCCTCCGGACAGATTTACAATACACGGTGTTAGGAGGTGTGTGCGTATTACGGGTTTTTAAAGAGGCTCAAGTAGGCGCCAGTGTGCTCACGTGTTCGCATTATTGTAAGGATGAATAGTTGGCTTTGAAGTACCTGTAAATGATTATTAATACATTGTGCCCTCATTTGCATTTCAAATACTTTCGGGTTCTTTATTTTTACACATCCGTGGTAGTTATATCATATTCTTGACGTTGCGGTCTGTGATTTGTTGGTCATAATAGTCGGATGACGGAAGTTTATTTTGGTTAAAATATTTGTATTAGCCAAAGAGCAATCTGAATACAGTGTAGTGGGAGGTTAAGGGTGTGGCTTTGTTTTAGTAGTTTGGATGATATCCAGGTCTGCCTCGTGTACGCCAGCCTCCGTCAGTGAATACAATTAGGGATCTAATCGGCAATTCTTGCCCCCGTTTTGAAAATTATTTTCAGTTTAGCATTTCGATTCTTCGCCCTTTCACTCACCTTGCTCAGCGTTGGTGGTGATTACCGTCTGGTTCCAGCTGATTTCTTGTTGACAACTCGCGGGAAATGAGGTCAAGTGTCGGGGGAAAGACAGGAAAGGCTCTGGGCCACAATGCAGCACAGCGACTTCCTAAGTACATTGTACTCTCGATTATCCGAGGTATTGCTGGGGAGGGGATACACGAATAATTGATGAACACGGATAATCCAAAACATACACTTCATTGAGCCACGAAGGAAAAATAAAACTCTAAATTATTTATTATTCAGTATATAGCGTACGCTTGTTGTTCGCGTAAACAGTCTATGATTTTTGTCCGTATTGAGGATTCTGGGTGCTAAACCATGTTATTTCCCGCATTCATCATCAGTCATTAGCCACTTATGATCATGGACGGATAATCCCCTAGCCGAATAATTGAGAATGCTCTGTATTAAAGTAAACCTTGCTGACTGACCCTTCGCTGACGGTGCTGAACTTTGATTCCGGTAGAAACGCTGGTGTTTCACTGTTTCCTATCATGTAGACCAGATGTCTATCACCCCAAGGTGTCCCAATAGCAAAAGTGACGAAAACGTGGGTGGTTTTTTCCCCTGTTTAATCAGTAGGCCAGGTGAAATCCGTTTGCGGACATCTGTTACAAATTTGTTTGTTCCGTGCATTATTGTGAAGTAAATTACTCATGTAACACCAACAACTGCAGTATGCTGTGATTTATGCATACAGTCTTTTACACAGCTCCTACATGTTTCGGCGCTATTATCTCACCATCTTCAGGGAGCCGACACCAGATATCTTTAATGCATACAGCAGTACAATAGGCCACAATAAACATACATATGTTGTTTTATCAGTAGTACAGAATTTTACAGGCTTTGGTTAAAATTGTATGCTTAAATATAATATATTGGTAAACAATAACATGGCTTGTTTTTAAAATGGTCAGAATTTGTACATATCTGCGTTGTAATTATTCGTTGTATAAAAACATACCTTCATCCTTGACCCAAATGGATCTCGTCCCTTTGTGGTGTTAAATTAAGATGTCCCCAAATTCAAGCCGTTGTATTGTACCAGAAATGCAACTTCACGTGAAATGTAGGGATTTTAACATTTGCTTGGCATTGTCACTGTCAGGTGAGTGTGTAAGTCTCTACGGTAAGGACGTCTGGGAATAACGTGCTAAGGGTGTTTTCGGCTTAGGAGGGAGGGAGGTGGAGAAAATAGCATAATGAAGTGCGTCGCAGTTTGTTGTCTAGCCAGACACGATTTGGGTGATGAACTGGAATACGAGAAGGACGGTACGTGTACCACGCACAGTAGAAAAGGGTATGTAGTGTAGGCCAGAGTATGTTTTGGTTTAAGCGCGGAAGGAGCCGACACCTGGAACACCTTTTCGTGGATGTAAAAACAGAATTATATCAAATGGATAAGGGGCGAGGGTGTGACCACGACTTAAATGTGTCCGATTTGAGGTGTCAGCAGTGTTGTTGATGAAGATCAGAGTCTCCGGGAATATGCCGTATCGACTGGTAGTCACCGACGTTTCGGATGTGTTTGTTGCTTCCGTTTTAACGATATTTCACCCTTTCTTGGACTAACCAGAAGAGTTAACTTCAGTGTTCAAATAATTGAAGGTCGACTGACGGTGTCTTGTGAGAGCTGAGGATTCCGTAATGGCATGCAATGTCTTCATCAGCTGAGCCAGGGCTCTGCACCTCGGACTTTGTTCTCAGTGTCCGGAGAATAAAACATCGTGGAAGTCGTGGCCCCTCGTGTTTGATGGCGTTCCCATTGTTTACTGGGTTGAGTGAGGTTGCCACGTCTGCCGGCCATGTAGTGGAACCTCTTTATTTATAAGCTGTAACACAACCCGTTGGCCTTGACTTGGGGACGATGCTCTTCTGTTCATCTCCAGATTACAGGAGCCGAGCTATCCATAGTCCATTGTTAGGTAAGTCTTTGGTTTCGTGATAAACGTGGTTAAAGGATGAGATTGGTAATCTGCTTGCAGGACCGTACAGTGATTTGACCGGGTGGAGGAATTGTGCCTGTCACTTGTATACAGTCAAATGTACGTAGGATTAGTGATGTTCAGCGGGCTGAAAAAGATAAGCTAGTGCAGGTCTACTCAACCTTTTTATGTGGTGTGGGCAACTTTGGCCAAGTGTCGTTACTCGCAGCATATTTCTACAAAATGAAGTAGTAATGTAATGTCTGTCTTCATAAATCAATAGCTCATAAGTTTTCAAAATTTCTCGGCGTTCTGTCATGGCTTTACCAGGGGAAGGGTTAAAAGACGTTTTCTCATTTAAAATGTCTCCACGGCCATGTTGCCTGCCGGCTGCAGGTTGACGGCACTGTGCTAATGCATACAGTTGGGCCATAATTATGCCAGCCTAGTCTCTCTATGTATCAGAGAGAGATGGAATTTTTTTCAGAACCGAACACAGGTAGGAGTAAAACCTGACGCCCCGAGGTCCACAGAATGTCACCGTTACCAATCGCGCATACCTGTAGATTCATGTTTCAAGTTTAATTGCATATTTCACGAAATTGTTGGGGTTCATCGGTATGGATTTTGGTGTAACTGCTCAACTCTCAATAGATATCTGCGTTTGTCTTTTGGAGAAAGTAATTACAATGGGGTGGTTGGACGCGAGTAGTTTAGTGGATGTAGTAGGGCTACTTACGCTACGGGCAGGATGACCGAGGAATCGTGGTTCGATACCCCCATTGGCAAGAGTTTTTTTTCTTTCTCCAAAATTTTCGGACCGTATGTGGGCCCACCCAGTCATCTATTCGATGGATGCCGTGACGTTCTTCTTCTACGATTGTAAACCGGCCGGGGCGTGAAGCTGGCCACTCACGTCCATGTATTGCTGACATTCAAAAAGGACTATTCTGTCTCTGCGCTTTACTTTTACTGTGCCAGCTTTTTACTCTTGGACAGTACATCAGCTTAAGAAAGTGTGCGAGATCTTGAACTTCGGGATTCCCTGCTAGCCATAGAAACCCTTTTATTGCGACTTGTGGGTACATTGCATGATCACGTTTATTGTTAGACCTTAGAAACGCGGCACGTTACTTTATCGTTGCCAGGTAACGTGTAAATTGAAAAGAGGTCTGCTAGGACCCGGTGGCAGAGAATCTCACCTTGATGTTACTGCTGTTAAAATCACTTTCAAGCCTCACCTCCAACATCGACACGTTTGAATTACCTGAGTGCTTCAGGGTCTTCCCAGCGGAGGATTATATCACCGTGCACTCGTACACAAATACCTTAATTAACTTTCATGGACGCAGGAGGTCATGATACAGTCTGTTTGCGTGCCTGCCCGTGTAAAGTTGGAAACGGTGGAGAGTTTTTTTATTACCAATTTTGGTGCTTGCATTAAGTCACTAGCATCTACCTCGTCGTCGTGACGCAGGAAGCTGTGAGGTGAGAGTGATGTTAGTGCTACTTGATGTGGAGTTCTGAGATGAAAGTTAGTACTTTGAAAAATGTATTCTGTCTTCGTCATTTTTACGTGGGTACGAATACATTTGAAGCATATGTTCGTATGGTGCTGAAACTTGGACACTTCGGAAAGTAGATTAGAAATACCTTGAACGTTTCGAACTGTGGTGCTGGAGAAGAATGGAGAAGATCAGTTGGAACGATCGTGTGAAAATTATTACAAAGAAGCAAGAGGAAACGAACATCCTACATAGAGCAAAACGTCATACCCTGCGTAGAAACGGCCTACTATAAAGCACGTTATTGAAAGAAAGATGGAAGGGACCGGAAAAACGAGGAAGACGATGTATGCAGGTACTGGATGACCTTAAGGAAGAGAGAATATACTGTAAATTGAAAGGGGAAGCACTAGATTACACTCTCTGGAGAACCCGCTTTGGAAGAGAGTATGAACTGGTAAGGCAGACAACGTGGTTAGCAGTTCACGTTAAATAGCTCACGCTGGGCGTAGCACCCGAACTGTCTGCAGAGTTTTGCTGTCTGCCACGTGGGTGTGAAGTACAGGGCAGACGAGAAATTTCAGCAGCCAACAGAACGATGAGTTACTCATTAATGACTTTCTCGCTGTACTGTCAACTAGTTGGCAACATTGATCACCCACTGTGATGGGCCGGCTGTCATGGTGCCGATAGCGCGAAAGTCGCAGAATTGCGAAGAATTCAGCCGAAAGCGTTAGCTATTTTGTCGTTACTGTCCTTACCCGCCCCCGCTTTGACACAGTAATATAAAAGGCCCTCTTTATGTACACACACCTAAGAAGGTACCCAGCTCTCAGTAGTTACATTAAGTGTAGGTGATCAGAAGCTATCTGTGATTGGCGAAGTTACGTAACGTACACACTAACTGTGAAGTAAATAACTAATTTCAAGCGGCTTGATCTCCCAAACGGACTGCTTGTTTTTACAATTATTGTGCCATTTTGAAGTCAATATGCTGCCACTTACGGTCATTTTTCAGCGCAGTCCCCAGCACTTCGCACACACTTGTTGCAACATGGAGAGCTGGCTGTACGATTCTTGGCCGAACTGGCGTTTATTTTAAGTGTATGATGTGAAACTATTACGTGCGTTTTGGGAGTATGCGTCAAGATCGTGCCTCGTTCCCAGGCATGAGGGTTTCTCTGTCCTGCGTAATACAAAATGAAGTCGGTGACTGATACAGCACGCGCCGTCGTCGTAACTGACAGCATCGTTGCCACTCGACTTATACGATACTGTAGCAGAAATGTCGTGTCCGTATGTTTCACTTCTCTAGCTGTGTTCTTCACATTCCAACCAGTGTATTACTCCACTGACCCCTATCCCCATAACGGGGTCACGTTTGGTATCTTAAGGTGGCAAGCAAGAGTTCCGTGCTCCCTAGCAATTGTGTTCTTCCGGATAATAACTCATGGTCCGTTTGTGCGGTGTTTATGAGAGGGAGGCGTTGTTTTTTGTTCTTGATGGTCAAAATAAAAACGTCTTTGTGTTTGCTCGAGGTCGATGGTGCAACTTTGCGGCCAGCTGCCCACGTTGAAGTCGTCGGTGTGTGCCGTTTACAGAGCGGCTCATGTAATTATTATACTGTCCGCGTCGATTAGGTCGACGGTAAAAATGCATGCCAGCTGCGAATGCATGATCACTAGTGTCTGGTCGTGGAAGCAGATACGTCAGCAATGGATGGGAATACGTTTTGAAGCGTTTCAGTATTATCGATTAAATTGTAAGAAATCCCATTCGTATACCGAGTTAATAGGTTAACAGATTAGTCGCCATTTTTTCATGTTTTCGTGTGAAGCGACAAGGAAGATTTCTGGACTCCAGAGATTAAAATTGAGTAAAAAAGGGTTGTAGGTAAAGTGAGTGAAAAATTTTCGTCTTTTTAGGCAACACCATCCCGTTGTGCTAGTCAGTAGCTATTCATATCCACACAAACACAATATTTTAACGCCGTACGTTCTTTATTTACCTTCCTGCAACGTTTTAGTCGTTTTCCTTTATTCATTTTATTCTTTAAATTCCATGCAGCTGGTTGCTCTGGTCACATAATTCCGCGTTTTTTATTTCAGATGGTACACAGCGAATTAATTTTTAATCTGCTGGGAAATTAAAAAACTGTGAAAAACGTACCCATTCTGCAGCGATAGTGAAGTGACGGCCACCCTATTTATGAAAAAAGGACGTCAGTACACATGCTCATGTTGATGTCAGAGTATTTCGCAGTAAAATGTCCATCAGCTGCAATTGCCTGATACGTAGCGAACACGAAATGTATGTGTCGATTATGCAAACGGTGCAGAGTTTTCGTCATAACTTCCCCGTATACAAGTCAAACACACATCCTATACAGTCGGGTTACTGTACGGACACGCCACGGCTTAACAGAGTTTAAATTTGCGCAACTTTAAAAATAGAAATGGAATAGTACCATTTTTGAAACACGGGAACGAAAATGAAATGAGACGAAGGCTGGAGAAGAATACTGGTGGGCGATAACAGGCGGCGGGGCGGTCATGCCGCTGCCGATCAGGCTCCAATGTGTTGGTGTTTGGATTTCGTCCGAACTTTCTTGTGTGTGCATACAATTGACTATATGTGTACAATTGACTATATGTGTACTCAGTTCCGCCTTAGCGCTGGACTTTACGGATCGTTTCTCTTGCGTGAGGCGGGGAGTACCAGTACGAACAAATTGCTACAGGATGCCACTTTGATTTTACAGCATGTCTGTTTGTCGGGATGGTAACGTTTCACATTACTTGGCGACCGAACAGGATGGCACAGTGGTAACGTTTCAACCATTGATACGGAACTGGTTGCAATTCCCGTCAGGCTCCGGTTACGCTGACAGAAGTCGTTAGCAGAACTCGCGTTGACGGTAGCGGCTAACTCCAAGCATATTATGGGAGAACAAACCGGCCAACCACCGTATACTTGTATGTTGTCACAAGTATTCGGATTTAACGCCGTCTGTTTACGCTGCGTCGCAGTAAGATAACTTGAATTGTTGTCAGGACATTATACGTGACGGCGTAAAGTTTGGTAAATGAAGACAACGGTACAGTTGGCCTTGTACTGTACCTAAGCAGCTCCTCTTGATTCTGTAGGGAAGCGGAGTTAAAGCTGAACGCATTCTTGTCCTTGGCACAGGGTGAAAGTGAGTGGTTAGTCTTGCCTTATGGCCACGTTGTATCCGAAAAAGTGGCTCGGCTGTTTGTGGGTTAGAAAGCTACGTGGACCGCAGCATTATAGGCAGGACGTGGCAGCGAAGATCCTGTCGTCAATCGAATCCCGGTGTTTCAGCTCCTGGACAGCCACGACTGGCTTATTTTGGCCTCCATAATTAGGAATGGGCCTGCATTTATTTTTGTATTGTTTATTTAACGACGTGATGAAGTAACGGGAGAAATGAGGCAATTACACAGTGCGGAGCTTCATGGCATGAACTCCTTGCCAAATACTATTACGTTGAATTAAGAAGGATGAGGTGGGCGGGGCATGTCGCATGCATAGGAAGGAAGAGAATTCATAAAGGGCTTTGGTGCAGAAACCTGAAGGGGAAAACACCTGAAAGACGTAGACTTATATGCGAGATTAATGTTAAAATGAACCTCTTCATAAATTGGACTGAGGGACGTGGAGTGGATTCGTCTGGCAGAAAGTAGGAACAGGAGACTGCCTGTTGCGATCACGGTAATGAATTTTTGGGTATCATAAAAGGTGGCAGATTTGTTGACCAGCTGTGGAACCATTCGGTTGCCAAGGAGGACAGTGCTGCATTCAGTTACTTAACATAGCTGTTAGCAGCTTACGCAAGATGACAAGCGATTGTGTGTGTGGTGATGCTAGAAGGATGTGGGGCAAGCGGTGTTTGCCTGTTTTAAGGCAAGCGTTGCCTGGAGGGACTGAAAAACCCCCGAATCGCCTCCGTCAGGATACAGAGTACAGGTAGAGATAAGACGTTGGGGCATCTTGAATGTGAAGTACTACTGAGATCCACAAAACTTAAAAACTGTACATTTCAAGCAGTATCATAGGGTGAAATGCAGTCGTACTGTGTGGAAATACGACGTGGAGTTACAAGTGTTGAAGCCATTACCGCTTGATCGTAACAGATCCGTTGGCACGATGCATATTTGGTTCACGATGGATGAGAGTAAGTGAATGAGTGACGTGTCCTTCAAGTTCGTAGAATTAGATTGCAATACTGCCTTACTGTGTCTTGCACTGTTTTGCCAGATTAATGTTAACTTCCATCTCAGTTTTCCCGTTTGAAGCAACCGATCGGTGATTGCAGTTTGTACGGAGTGAAAGTCGAGAGTTTGCGACTACTGGATGACGGTCACGTTTGTACAGACATTAGCGAATTGCACCGCTCCTTACTGCTTGAGTGGTGAAAGCTATACTGTCAACACAACCTCACCGACTAACGAAATCCGTGGAACAATGTTGTCTTTAAAGTTCCTCGGCCAGCAGAGAAATTCCCCGCATTTTGTTGAACCCGAAGGTTCCTTACCGTGTTCACAAGAGCTCGCCACTTGCCCCTCTCCCGGGTCATATGAATTCTGTCCAAGCATTCTCATTCTTTTTCTTACAGAGTAATTTTAACGTTACTGTATTATGTAAATGGGCCGGGATAGCGCAGTCGTAGAGCGACTCGCTACTGGCTGGACGGTCCGGGAATCGAATCCCGGTGGGGGGGCGGCGAGATTTTCCGCACCCGTGGAGCCCACTCATCCTCCTATATAATGGGTACCGGGTCTTTCCCGGGGATATAGCGGCCGGGGCGTGGCGTTGACCACCCACCCCATATAGCGCTGAGGTTTAAGAAAGAGTATAACTATACCTCTGCTCCACCTCTTGGCCTTCGTGACCTGTTATGGGGTGAACTTACCTTTATAATAAAAGAACAAATGTACAATACTTGTATTTACGCAGTTATATCACATTAAAACACTGTAAACTCCTACATGTTTCGACCTCTGTGGGATCGTCATCAGGGAGTATGTACATCAAATGATCTTGTATAAAGCATTAACTCACTGTTATGCAAATTGTTAATTCCTGATAGCTTGTGCATCATGTAGAAGAACTGAGAAGTAAGCAGCTGCACTGAAAACATTCTGTATCATAATTTTGTATTACTGTTCGCACCGTGCATATTCTTACAATCAGCACATCCACCAACAAATGCATATACTTTGATCCCCCGTATAGTAGTTGGTCAGGAGTTCAAATCAAACGCTTCTCATTTTGCTGTTTTCTCTAGCCTCCTGTTATTTCTTCTTTCCCAGGTCCAAACAACTTCCTCAGCACCCTATTTCCAAACTCCCTCAGCATCAGACTATGCTCGTCCCTTCATTCTAGAGACCAGTTTTCACAGCCATATGAACAGAAAACTGAATCATTACTACATTTTAATCATTTTGTTTTTAGGTAGAAAACAAAATATTCTGAACCGAATCGGAGGAGGAGGTATTCCCCGAGTTTTTAAATAATTGACATTGTTTACTAATGCATGTGTGATACAAACGTACGTGATGCGGTAGGCCTAAACCTAGTACATGTGCTTGTAACACAGGACAGTCGACTACGACATGGCCGATCACGGTGCGATCTTCCGTGTAGGTGTGGTTTTGTTCTACAGTCACGTCAAGACTGATTTTATGACGGACACAGACATTTATACAGTATTGACCAGCGATTGGTCCTGGGCTGAAAGGACGAGCTGACTGTGAAACAGAATACTAGCTCCGTGTCGGGGGAGTTAGAATGTACTCCCCTCTTTAACATCCCCATTGTGCAGTGGTAAGGCACTTCTTAAATTGTTTAGTCACTGATTGGATATGCTTTGTTGTAGAAATTGAATGTGGGTTATTTGTGATTGTGGGACACTGCAGCTGTGTGAAATCAAAATCGAACATGCGCTTGCGCCGTAGAAATAGAGAACGGCGTAATTGTAAATGGCATCACCCGCCCGCGACGGGGAATCCCACGCTACAGTTCCCAGGAGACAGTGAGTCAGTCCGTACCTTTTAAGTTCGTCGACACTTCGTAAGGCGAAACCACGTACTTCCTGCAGGCGATCGAGCGTCCTGCGCGTGGAACCTTTTTCATTTCAAATCGACCTTGACTAAATTTGGTGCAGAGCTGTGTACTGAGTGCAGCATTTCACGACTGTAAATAAAACTGTAGCCTTGCTGTAGAATGTGAAGCGCATACCTGCAGGCTGGTCGAACACAGAGATTGCGGATTTTGAATGCTGCTCCGAACGTGGGTGGTTTGCGCATATTCCGGTGCTATCTGTGAGTGCCTAATTGCCATGTAGGCATTTCAGGTATACATGGAGTTGCCATTAGGGATGTGGGTGTAGAACACTTCCGTAATACGTACAGGAAGGGGGGGGGGGGACAAGCGGGACGGTAATGAACGGAGAATGGGGGAGAAAGAGCATAACGTGGAGAAAAAAAGAGAATAACAAGAATCATACTGAGAAAAATGGAAGGGAAAATAATAAGACGAATAAGAGAATAACGTTGATGACGACAACAATTACGATAATTACAGGAGAAAGCGGAGGAAAAGATGGATACTATATCACAGCGTTTTCCAAACTGTGTTCTGCGGAACACTGGTGTTCTGCGAGATGTGAATAGGTGTTCCATGAAAAAAAATCGAGAAACGAAGGCAATCATGGACCGATGGGTTGCCCCGAAACGTTGGTAAGGAATTTCCACTACACGCTGCGTAATAGTCCAGAAGTGCGCAGATCTCATCTCCTTCGCGGTGGAAGCCTGAAATCACGCACAATTTTTATTTAATTTGAATTTAGCGTATGTGATCATAGTTTAATGTACTGTTCATTTAGTAATTTTTTATGAAAACCTTTAATTTGTTTACTAAGAGTTCTCGTTGCACTGACTTTTGTGTGAGAAATGAGAGGCCACAAAACATATGTGTGCCGTAAATATTTAAAAAGTGTTCCGTGACCAAGAAAGTCTGGGAAATGCTGCTGTAGCGTATTACCACCTGGGAGGTGTCCGGTGGTGGTTGTCCGAAGGCTGTCATCAGTTACTGCAGGTAGATGACCAGGTATGTTTTCTTACAGGCTGCGAGTTCTTTCTGTTTGTTTCTTGATATCCACATAGATCATTATCCCCGTTACCCACACGAAAAGAATGGTGGAATTGATGAGGGCAAATGGAAGGCTCATATTTAGTACTTCCTTAATGTTTTGTAAAAAGGCAAAGTTTTCCCTTCAAGCCATGAAGGCATATACATGGTGTGGACGTATTTTTACACTCACTCGATACCTCGACGCTAGACGGAGATGAATCCTTAATGTTGTCGTTATTTTGGCAAAATATGGTGTTTGTGGCCCTTGATTTTGTGTGTACATAGCGTTCCTCGTGGGACAGGGAGCGGTTGGTTGCATTCAAAAGGAAACCTTGTTTTGTTACTTTGCTGAAGTTAATTTCCTCTTACTGGAATTCACCCGTAGGTGAATGCATTGGGAAACACTTTGCTCCTTTATTTAAGCAGGATAAATGGGCGCATCTTGGTTACTGGAAGATTGGGGTAAGTAAAAGGATTGGAATGACAGGTGTAAGAGGTAGACAGTCGAGGGTGTGTGGTGTTTTCCATGTAAAGATGGACACCATCCACCACCACTAAACAGTGCCCTCGGAAGCAACGTAACTGTCCCAGTCACGAAGCATTGCGACACCAGATATGTATGAATGGCTTACGTCAAGCTGCACTCGTCTTACCCGGTAGGTTGCTGGGTGGGTATCGGAGATACTCGTAACGTGTTGGTGTAGGGTCGATACTGCTTATAACCTTCTCCAGCCATCCAGGCCGTGCTCCACCAGTTTACATGATTAATTTCGTACTGTTGGTGGGGGGAAGAGTAATGGAGGAGGATATAATGTTGTGGGATAGTAGAACGGAGATGCGAAACACGTTCATAATTTTAGTGGGAATGTTCCATTGCCGATTGAATTTGTTTACTTTTTTTAACGTCGTCATTTATCTTGATCATCAGCTTCAACGTCACGTCGTGGGTAATAGGCCTTCCACATTCGTTTCGATTCCTTCATATACCCAATACCATGGAGGACACTTCATGAGAAGCCAGCAGTCCGTCAGTGGTGAAGGATTACCCCGCCTTGTATGGAATTCCTGTTCATTTACCGTGTTCACAAGAGCTCCCCAGTGTTCCCTGCCCTGTGTTAAATGAATCCAGTTCCCGCTTTTACATCCTCTTTATTTAAGATTCATATTAACATCTTCATATGTACCTGTAGCCTTTAAAGTCCTCTCTTCCCTTTCTGACTTTTGCATGTTACGTGCCTCTCCGTTTTCCTTGTTTGACAACTTCAGTGACAGACGGCGAGTACACATGACGAAACTCTCCATTAGGCCTGTACAGTTTCCTTCATGGTTCTGGTAGTTCTTCCCTCACAGGGCCGAATATACTTCTCTGCGTCCTGTTTATAAACGTCCTCACCCTTGAAGTATCAGTATGTGTTGTTGCGCCTTGTCGACTGCTAGTAATTGCCCACCTTTCGAAGGACCGTCGCGCTTCTATCTTCAGGGCCAAACAGTCCTAGCAGAGAGAGAAGAGAGACGGTTTGACCCTGAAGGTCCTACACTCCTTCGAAACGTAGGTAATTATTTACCAGTCGACGCGGCGTAACATTCCACAAGACTTGGTTTTTACCAGTACCATTCTGAGAACCTCCAGTCTTACATCCACTGGGTACCCCAGTTTGGAGGTTAAGAATGACCCCGTTCAGCTACATGTTTTCGTAGTGTTGGGCATGTGAACTGTGCCGCAGCTGACCTGTACCATCATTGTACTGGACATTAATCAATGTTTGCAATATTTTAATGTATATGTATTGCAGTCAGTTCCCAAGAATCCTGTTGTACAAAGATCGCATTTTTATCCTGACTCAACGCGAAGTCAGCCATGCGTTGTTGTGGCTCACCTACACGCTTCCTGCTTTTGCTAGGAGGGGGTTTATAATAACCCGTGCGTTGCGCAAGGAAAGCAAAACTACGCAGTCCGTGCGCGTAGGATTTGAATGGGTAGGGAGAGAAATTGGCCATTGAAAATATGAGATGAAGACTAGAACTGTTAACGTAAAACTACAATTTTTACGTGGTCTTTCATATGTAAGTGCATTGATTGGGGGGAGTGTTCGGCCATAAGGTGCTGCGGGGAATGCTGAACGTAATACCGAAGCAACAGGAATATAGAGAAAATGTCATATTTAGGAGCTTCACACTTTGTACTCTTCGCGTTTAAGTATGTTTGTGGGTACGGTTATGTTCATGATACCTCCACGCCACATGCCTCATGTGTTGTTCAGTGGCTCACTTGTTTTTGACATCGCAGCAGCCGGTAAGTGCAGATGTCGCGCCGCCACCATTGTATGGTTTTTGCCCTAAACAAAAAGTACGTTAGAGAATAGCACATTGTTCGATTATGTGTCAGCAGTGCACAGTTTTTGAGCAGTTTGCGTCAAGTCGCGCCGTCTGTTACTACAGGGCTGCACAATCCTGGGCACCAAGTCACAGTGGCAACTGGAGTTTGATATTTTGGATCCTCAGTATGGAACTTGCCTCACATCATCCTTCTGGCACCAAGACGTTTTTAGATGGCTTCTAGATATTTGGAAAATCTTAGCATCCGTGTATTACCGTATATATATTTGTACATCTTATTTTATGGTTTTTGAAAAACTTATCGACCATACATTAACCTCAAATCTACAGCCTTTCGAACCATTTTATTAACTACTGGCGTAAAAGCAATATTTCGTTACGAAATTTGTACATATATTCGTCATCTTGGCACATACCAAATTTCATACTCCAGACGTAATCGGTAAATGACAGTTTGGCAATTTTTCCCGTGCCCCACGGTGTGCAGAAGCAACCCATGTACTTTGATAGATTCCAGGTACAGTCCACCGTTCATGGCACCATTGAAATCCTGTTTGTGTACAGGTGATGCCTTACATGTGTTGCGTCTCGTCCATTCCGGAAAATTCTTCTGTCCGTTTGTGAAGTGAATTCATTTTTACGTCCATTTGTCAGCCGAGTGATCCTAGCAGCATCCGTCAGCTGTGTTGGATTGAGTGTCCATGGCTGTCCAGTTATGTCTTAAGGGTAACAATCAAGTGCAGTACTTTCCCCCTTACGCCTTTATTTAATCCTGTTTAGTTCTTCACGTATCAAAGGTAACTGATATTTTGTTCCATTTATGCTACTGTCGCAGCTTTATCTGCTCCTCCATTTCTTAGTATGTCAGTATGTAATGGAAAGTAATGGCTTTCCCTTTGTGCAGGTGTTTGTATTCTCTGCAGTTTCCTTTTAAATCCACCTGATGAAACGCTTTTGATAGGCCAGAGAGCTGCCGAAGAGTCCACAGAAAGTGCATGATCTGGGAATTGATATGTTGAGATGTTTTAAGGCAAATTTTATTGCATTTCTTTGTGTTTTAAGTGAAGAGCATCCATTATGATCAGTAACTTTCCTTGCCTTTGTTATTAATGTAGATCCCACTACCGGAATTGGGACCCGGGACAATTCTGTTCCTGTGTAGATAACTGTGCTATGGGCTGGACGGTCCGGGCGTCGATTCCCAACAGGGATAAGAGAGTTATCTCTCCTCTAAAAGTTCTTTCTCCTCTAAAATGCCAAGACCGGCTTAGGCCCGCCCAGCCTTCTTGCCAATGGGTACCGGTGGCTCTTTCTCGGGTGTAGAGTAGCCGGGTCGTGGAGCTCACCGTTCATCTTATCTAGTGTGGAGTTTAAGAAGGCGTAGAGCTGTACCTGTGCTCCCCGTACGTGCCTAAACGGCCTGCACAAGGACATCTTTCCTCTTCCTTTCCCACTAGCAAGAATATCCATTCAGGAGTGTGGAACTATTGGTGTAGAATTGTATTGTTTCTTTAGCACATTTATTAAGTCGGAAAAGCTTTTAGGAGGTTTTGTTTCTTTCGCGCACAGTGAAATATGTATGTTAGTAAGTTATCGCTTGTTATTCGGAGGTTGGTATGGATTATTGGAGACGTTACCTGTATTGTTCACACGTTTACTCATGTATTATTTGTATAGCTGATTTTCCCTGTAGTCGTGTTACTAGTTTCCATTTATGTAGAATATTAGAAGTAGAGTAATATTCAATATCCGTTCCCTTTTCCATGGGATTTGTTAGAATTTGTGCCCGCCACATATGTGAAGATGGACATGACAGTTTTCACCTAGGGCCAAAATTAATAATGTGAAACTTTACCACCTTTTTTCTACGCGCTTTTGACGGTGCACATGGACACACGAACAGGCGTATTTGGAACAGGGTGATGTTTCGAACTGAACCCTATCTTGTGTGGTTGAATGGTCTGTGAGTGGTCAAATGCAGTTGGACGGGCAAAGTAATTGTTCCAGTAAAGTGATGGTGCCTGTAGTCAGAATCCACTTATGAGACGTAGAGCTGTGGTGTCGAATTGGAGACAGGCGCGGAACGCCTTGCCCCCGAGACTTGTCGCCACCCATGATCAGGGTTGTACTTGGGGGGCGCTTGGTTGGGGGGGGGGATGCGACCGTCCCGTGCAGCAGAGTCACAGGGTGCGGAAAATTGGGTGACAAAATTAATATTTTAAAAGAAGAAATTGATTTTATGCGCTCAACAAATTTTTAAATTATTAAGCCTTATACAGAGTGTCCCAGGTGGAAAGGACCTAACTTCGGGAGAGTGTTCCTTAGGTCAAACTATACCGATATAACCCAAAACACCTATATCCAAAGTTCAATGGTTACGGAGATATTGGCCAGAGAAAAGTGTGGA
>Ga0123352_10003960_pt1 | contig 21660 bp, 18 predicted proteins | sample TergutLab28metaG_FD_89700 | JGI IMG/M metagenome (GOLD analysis project Ga0123352, IMG submission 89700) | Labiotermes labralis P1 segment gut microbial communities from Petit-Saut dam, French Guiana - Lab288 P1 | ecosystem: Host-associated > Arthropoda: Insects > Digestive system > Gut ...
AACGCTGCGGTAAACTGCACTACATATCACCCTGAAGGAAGTACGCGTGCAGTTCTGTGGCTAGCGTGAGCTGAATTGCCGTCATATGACACCACACTTAAGGAGGGAAATGGATAAGATTGTCAGCTGACAGGTACAGTGTGTGGACCCGCAAGAAGACCACACTTTACTCTGGCCATTATATATGTAACCGTTCAACTTTGGACATAGGTGTTTTGGGTTATATCGGTATACTTTAATATAAGGAACACTCTCCCGAAATCTGGCACATTCCTCCTGGGACACCCTGTATACAAGCTTCTGCCCAGTAGCACAGTTTCTGGAAAGCTGAAAATCTCCTCTTTTTTGGACCTTCTTTAATTCATCAGTTACGGCTTCTTGGATCTCAGCAACATTCACAAAGTGGAGTCCTTTTAACTTCGTTTTCAACTTGGGGAACAGACAATAGTCTGGCAGAGATAAAGCTGGAGAGTATGGGGGGTGACAAAGGGTTCTAACTTTTTTGGGTCAAAAATTGGCAAACACTTGCAGCTTTGTGGGTGGGCACATTATTGTGCAACAAGAAGAAATCTCAAACCAGAACACAGCTGGATGAACACAGTGAATGTGCTTCAGGAGGCGACCCATTAATCCTTTATAAAATTCTGCACTTACTGTTTTTCCCTCTGGTACGAATTCTTTGTGCACTATGCCTTGAGAGTTGAAAATATTATCAACATGGTCTTGATGCGGGACCTTTGGAATTTCAGTTTCTTCGGCCAAGGGGATGTCTCACCAACCTATTCAGAACTGTTGCTTTGTTTTGGGGTCATAGACAAAACACCAGGTCTCACCTCCCATAATAATTTTGTTAAAAAAATTTTTGTCTGCATCAGCTATTGCAATAATGTCTTGGCAAGATGTGACTCCATCTTCCCTTTGCTCAGGTGTCAAGGAGTGTGAAACAAACCGTGCACACAACTTTCTCTTTTCCAAACTCTCTTTCAGAATCCGAAGAACTACAGTCTTAGGGATGTTCAAAAATTCTGTTATCATTCTTGACGCGATTCGGCGGTCATTTTTGACCAAATCAGCAACAGCAGCAATGTTTACCTCAGTTCGAGTCGATTTTGGATGGCCACCTCTCCCGTCATCTTCTACCAGCTCCCTTCCGTCTCGAAATCAAGAATAACACCTAAAAACTTTTGATTGGTTCAATCCGCATTCCAGTAAGCCTTCTTCATCAATACTAGTGATTCTGTCGCAGATGGACTGGCTTTGAAACAAAATTTTATGGCAAGTTTCTGTTCATTTGTGCCATCCATGATGTATAAAGAAAACTGACTTTACAAGACAAGTTATAACTTGTACATAGTTGAAGATAAACAAACGAAACTCAGTGTGTGAACAGATGTTGGTTGATAGTACTTAGTTAGTGGGTTGGCCAATAGAACACTCTAGTTTGGTTATTTAAAAAAAAAATTAGTCCTAAAACTTATGGATTGCACTGCGTATGCTGAACTCCGAGCTCTGAATACAGGTTTTTACAAATATTAAATTTTATATTCCTATCATACAACATTTACCTGTAACTTGAGGTTTTCCAGTTTCTGTTGTTACAGGACTTCGTGTCTGAAGAGAAGGTGATTGTGGTGGTCGAGATGTTATAATGCCTTGCTGAGTGACAGGCAACACAGCACTAGCAACAGAGTTGACAACTGTAGAAGAAGCTGGAGACTGGACAGAAGTCATTCTAAGCGAAGAACCTAAACTTAATACTGGGGATACCTAACACATAAACAGAAGGCGATAAATGAAAGAAGTGCAATTTGTCATGTACGATGCATGCCTAGCTACCTATAACCTATGTAAAGAAACCTCTGCTAGAACATACTGCAATTTCAATGTAGAACAGAATAGAATAGAATACAGAAGGGTTGGCATAGCAGTGATCCATAAACTTTGATCCTAATCAATCTTTTGTGCAGCAAATTAGAATTTCAACTTATTTTTTGTGGTATATTCCACAACACTGTCAGTATCTCAGACTATGTTGCACTGAATGGCAAAAAGATTAGAGTGATGAGCTGGAAAGAATTTGAATAGAAGCAGCTGTAGCCTAATCAAGGTACTATGTGGAAGGACTGACAAAAACTATGAAAACCTCAGTCAGGATAGCCAGTTTCCTGGCTAAGACTTAAAGAAGGGAACCTTCCAAATAGGAGCATTGATAATGCTTATATTCTTACATATGGACAGATAGATGCAGGGACATGGGGAAGCTGAGAGGCACATTTTTCCAACTATTTGTCCTGAGTATGCCAAAAAGAAATTATCCCATAATATCTGAAATCTTATGTTGTAAAATAATACTGTCACACTACATGTAATATATAGACAGAATTCATAAACTGCTTGAAACACTCAAACCCATCTTACATATGCCACATCCCAACCATTACACCAATTCCATTACTTACCATACTGGTTGGTGACTGTGGAACAGTCCTGGTGGCAGCCAGTGGCTGTGTTGGAGACTGTGTGAGTCCAGTTCCAGGATATGAGTGACAAGACAAGAGTTGCGGATGGGATGATGCTTCCATTTCTACATTTTCCTCTGAGTCACCAGCTGGTGGTGTAGTTCCCAAACCAGATATTTCCTCTGGGATTGCTTCACAGCTCACCCTAAAAAAAAAATATCAAAATAAAATCATGGCAACACATTTCAGAATATGAACACTTAACAGTAACATACAGGTGGGCCAAAAGTAGATATACAGTTATTAACTATATACTGTATACCTACTTTTGGCCCACCTGTATAACATAATAAAAATATTTTACAATTTAAAATATGGTCACCAGAGAATGGGTTTAAAGTTTTTGGTTATAAACCTCTTAAGAAGAGAACACATTAAGATATTGGGTGGATATTGTAAAACAGACTGTAACAAATAGTGCCCACAGATGTTAACTAGATTTAGCATGCTCAGATATGGTTCATGGTGGTCTCCTCTGAACACAGTTACAAATGTCTGGATGCCAGAAATGCAGGAAAGCTTTTGGCAGTTTGGGTAACTACAAACTTTTCAACAAATACATGTTACCATGGAGTTTCTTGACAATCATCAAGGCAGAAGATAAGCAAAAACTAATATTTCCATATATCTGTACACACACCCAGCAGTCAAAAAAACAAAGAAAATCAGATATGTCTAAGGCTTGCACTGTTGATTATTTAAGTAACAGTTACCACTCTTCACTGGTTCATTTAAAAGTGCTGTGACAACAGCTGAATTTATATACCACTAAGTGGAAAAATTACAGTATGGTACTAAACAGGAAGCTTTTAAGGATGTGGAAAACTCATAATGCATAAGATGAATCAAAGTCAAACACCATGCATGGATTCTTCTGTTCATGAAATAATAAAAATGGTTTAGTAACTTTATAGAAAAAATTTAATTCCTTGCCCACAGGTGATATATAAGGTGGTCAGTATATACACTATGCACTATATTATGATTCTACTCTCACTTGCCTGGAGGAAAGATAAAAAGAATGACAACCCCAAACAGGAAACACGATCTCCTGGATAAGATATGATCTAGGAATCTCTCAAGTTTGAAGCACATGAAGTTAAGGTACTATTGTTCCACTGACAGCAACACACGATGCCAGTGCTACACAGTAATACAGGTACCAGTACCCTTATTCACAGTGCATTAATTGGGAAGGAAAACGTTTTACTGAATCTCTGATACACAAAAAATTGGCAATTTCAGTTTTCATTACCTCCACAGTTCATTTACTTATGGTTTATTCAAGAATGCTGCCAGTGTCAAATGACAGGAATACTGGTGAATAACAAACTGGCCAGACTTGGAAGTAACTAGGTCATCAGTCCCATGGTGGACATCTACTATCACTGACAATTTCCAGTTTAGACAGCATGATCACACTTGATTATGATTACTGTGACAGGCTGCATGTTAATGGATTCCGTAAGCCCATTTGTAACACTGCTGTAGTTGGTGCATTGGTGGTGCATATAATCCATGGACCATTTTCTCCAATGCTGTGGGGCACACTGCTGCATGAGCAGCTGTCTAGATAACTCATACACAGGAATATGGGCGTAATCAGAATCAGGAAGAGCCATGTTAAGTCCACCAATTAGAAACTGGCCTAGTGCCTATGCTTTGGGGTCCTTAAGATTGGACAGTATCTGACATAGTGGGCATGAACTCTGACATGCTTCAACTTGGGTCAGAATTGTGGACATTTCTTCAAAACTGAGGCATAAGTTGCCTGTGACCCGACACATATGATGTCTCATATAGACTTTATTCCAGCCTCCCTAAGGCCTCTTAAGTGGGGAGAATCTGGTGGTATAAAATGCCAACAAACATTTCTGCTCTCAAGAAGTTGTTCACATATTTTTGAAGGGTGTCAGAGTTGAACAATATTTTCAGCTTCTGTAGTACTTTGTTAGCAACCTTGAAACTCAATGTGTTGTCACTGTACATACTATGACTTCTTCCACTCCTAGAAATATATCTGCATAGAACTCCTAACAACAATTCTGTTGTCAAATCACTGACAAATTCAATGTGTATGGTATTTGTTACCACAAAGATGAACAGAGCTGTGAACATTTGACTCTTTTTCTGCTTTGCTTTCAACTTTGGTTAATCAAAAATGGTCCATCATACTCTACTCTGTGGTTGCAAAATGGACATGCTGATTTCAATTCCAGGCTGGGGAGCTGCCCTATTAGCTGGTGTACTGAAGCAGCTTTCATTCTGAAACACTTAACCCAAGAATATACCACTTTCCTACAGAATATCTTTCCACTGGTGATCCACAATCAATGACAGACAGAGGAGTTGTATCTTCCATTTATCAACCTTAAGCGCTCAGTCAAACAATCAGGATGCAATTGGATGGCAATATTACTTGATATTTTTGACCATAATCTAGCCCAGCGTAACAAGCCCATATTTATCCATAAATGGATAAATACCAAAGTTTTACTGTGCCTCTTGACTAGCAGCCTGGTTTGAAAATCCCTTATTCTTCTGGGTAAGCTAATTCCTGAGACTTACGGATGCAATGAAATAGGGCTTCATCAATTTCATCAACTGTTAAAGTTTTTTTTGTCCTTATGATTTCTTACACTGTAGATGAAATAAATACAACATGTAATCACCCTTAGTAATTGAGTATGATGAGAACCTAGAGATTTCTTCAAAACAATTTTCATTCATCATGCTAATGCTATGTTTGCCTTGCCTGAGAGTACAGTCTTCTAGTATAACCTTAGATTTCTGTCAGAAACCTTCATTCTGAACTGACCCAACATGACATGTTCCACCACCGACTGTGATGCCACAGTCCCTCAGGTCCTATTCCTCATGACTGAACACCTAGCAGATTGCTTTCTGGTGGTACATGATGTCAACAGCAACTTGAGGTGAGACATCGTACTTCAGAGAACCTATTTGCTACACCCACAATAATCTGAACTTAAGGTTTTCCCACATTTTAGGTTCTCAACTTGCGATCCCAACCACAACCCACTACTGTATAGTAATGTTAACAATTTCTCAATTTCAGGTTTTTCCCGCATTACAGCATGAAAATTCAGTCCCTAAAATGTTTTGCAACCTCGATTTAAGGTTTGCAATCACAACTTCAGAGCTTTGGCCATGTAAATAACATCACAATTATGAGCACTGGGAGTGATGTCGGAATCAACTGTGATGTATCACAGCAGTGTACTATTGATTTTCAAGAGATGACATGTGTGTTATTCATAAAATATCACGTGGCTGAAAGCATTTACATCTAAGCACGTTTCTCACGCAGCACTTACTGGATGTTCATGAATTGTGGAATCAAGCTACTTTATGATTTGCTGACTGTGCTACTGCTGTCTACACTGCAACATACACACTATGCAAACTGCTTATGGCTGATCAGTACCATGAGGCTAGTTTCTAGAAAGTATCATCCACTTGTTATGATGTGACCAAGATTTGCAGTGCATCTATTGCAGAATAGTATGGCAAAATGTTTTGAACATGGGCACAAAGTGACAAAAACTCCCTTTCAGTTCCAAATTATGGACAAGTGAAGAAGTGGAGGCAAACCCAAACATAACACATGTGGAATGGTGAAATGTTTTGGCCTGGTATCATCTTCAGTGAAAAAAATTATCCTAACAGAAGATAAAATAAAGGAAGTGGAAATTAAATGTGGGGTATAGGTGGGAGGGGGAGAGGAAAAATGTGAAGGCTGAGGTGAATGATGGTTTGAAAAATGTATTATTTGAACTGTTCCAACACGAGTGTGCTTACAGCATTCCAAATTACAAACCTAGCTTATGTGCAAAGGCCACAGAGGTTGCATCCAAAATGGCAATTTCTGGCTTCAAAGCTTAACACAGCTGGTTGCATCACAAAAAAAAAAAATCACACAGGTTAAAGAAAAGTTTGTGGTGAATGTGGTGATGTAAATGAAGAAAATATAGAGCACTGGATTAAGCAGAACCTCCCAGGAGTGATATTAGGGTATGAATCTACAGACATTTTTAACATGGATGAAACTGCCCAATTTTATTCACTGATACCAATCAAGACCTTAACAACAGAAGGTGAAACCCATGCAGGAGGATATAAATTTAAGGACTGGTTAACCACACTGCTTTGCTGCAATGTCAACGGCACTGTAAAATTGAAACTGCTGATGACTGAAAAGTTTGCAAAACCCAGATGTTTAAAAAATAACAGCACTTCTCTTTGTCAATACAGCAGTAATTTGAACACGAGGCACTTAATGTAAGAATGGGGTGCTGTTAACATGTACGTGCTACTTTTTACAGGCAAATGCCCAGCACACCCAGCAGACACAGGTTCCTCACGAATACGCCAGTGATATTTTTTCCCCCAAGACTGCAGTAGCAAGTTGAAAGCAAAGTACAGGACAGTTCTTTTGCATAAAGCAATTGCTGCCATACAGAATAAAACTGAGCTGAAACTAAACATTCTACAAGCAGTGCACACAGCAGTTGCTGTGTGGAACTCAAGGGGCTCTGCAGCATTAAGAAATTGCTTCAGCAAAGCAGAGTCCCTAGTCATCAAGACTCTGAGGAAGATAAGGTTGCAGTGAAAGACTGAAGGAAGCCAATTTCAAACCCAACAATTAAGTTCTCAAATTTTGTGAAAGCCAATGGAGCTGTTGTGTCAGCAGCCACTATGACCATACAGAAACTGTCAGTCAGTGTAAAATGTAAACTGCGAAGAAAGTGGTGGCAGTGATGAAGACGCCCATGAGGAACAGCCAGTTCCTATGTTTCATGAAGCAGTCTCAATATATGAAGTTGTCAGAAGATACCTGTGCTCCTACAAGGCCACTGATGCCAGTTTGGGCAGACTTGAACATATGGAGAGAGATAGAGAGATGTTGTTTGTTCATCAGATCCAGCCAACAAAGCAGTCGTCACTCAATGATTATTTTGGAACATAACACTCCAGGTATACACACAAGTCCTACTGTGTTCACACTTTATTCTGTAGTATTTTTGTTCTAAATGGAGTCACACTCTGTAACACCTACATGTTATTCTCTTTCCAGACATCCTGACAGAAGAATCAGCTTGTCTTGTGCAGTGAAACCCCAATTTTAGTTCATTTTTCAAGCTTTTTTTTCTTTCATGTAAAGCATCAATATAAAACAGATTGAAGAAAAACATTATCAGGTACAAATTTATAGTGAACATGTTATAAGTAACTGCAACAGTAATTTTCTGTTTGATTTTAACACAACCCTCTTATAAGGTTTTTCTCAATTTAAGTTACAAAAAGCCTTTCCCCAAAGAAAACATTAAATGGGGGTTATAATGTAAGTTTTCAGTCTTGAGGGTGTGTCCTGTAACCACATGATACAAGCACTGATTTGGTCCACAGATGAACACTACCAATGCGTATACATATAATAAGTACAACCTTCTAGATCAGCTTAGTGAGCAGCTGAGCACTGCATAGTTCAAGCCTGGGAACAAATTTCTCTTTCATTGGAGATACTCTCGATTTTGAACACAGGAGGTGCAGAAGTAGTTCGTCCTCCCACTGCATGAATGCCAATATAAACAGGCCCCAATGGCCCTTTCTGATGCATCTAAAAAACCATGAATTTGTATGTTAGTCACTTCACCCTTAACCATGACTAATCTAGGAACAGACATATTGCTCAGTGTTGGAAGCTGCTGATAGTCTCCTCCCTGTTTCTTGAACATCAACTGGGAACAGTTCATCCCAACTGAGTTGGCAGAGCGGCAACTGTTAAATGAATAGCTTGCAGGGAACTATCACTGGTCGTAAGCGTCCTGTAGGATCATAAGTGGGTGAAATAATAGCTAAAGATGTTCTCTTCATGACGAGGGTTGACATTTATCTTTTACTGAAATGTGTACTGTGAAGCATACCATAAAAGTCCAACAGTGGTTTAATCCATCACAGTGACTGAAGTTGAAGGAAAACTGAGATCCTCTTAGATGCCCTGCTATGCCTTCAAGAAGAGCCAGATGAATGGCATACCATTTGAGTAATGGCAGGTCCCCCTTTACCAGGATGCTAATTATTTATTCTTGCAGCTTTTGAGCTTCTGAAAGGCTATGTGATCCTATAACTGTATCTTCAACATATACATCACAACATATGACTTCAGTTGTGTGAGGGTAGGTTGTTGCTTCTTCACTTGCCAGCTGATTTAGACATCTTGTTTCTACGAAAGATATCAGAGCTGTATTGTAAGTGACTAGTTGATCTAGTTTTAGTGGCCCATCAACAGAACTTCACCATAGTACGCACCGCAGATCACAATCTTCAGGATGTACTCAAATTTATCAGTGTATGTTGAATATATCAGCTGTCATTGCACATGTGAGTTCAGAATATAAGCACAATGGACAGAATCCCTTGCTGTATTGCTTGACCATTCATGAGCATACCATTTAGACAGACCCCTTATTGGTTGTTGCTCAGGCGTACAAGAAGAATCCACCTGAGATGAGTTTCCTGAAGGAATGGGCAATTCTTGCCATATTTGCAGCATCCTTTCTTCATTAAGTAAGGGTACAATTCAGATCCTATTAAAATATCAAACCTTCCTGGAATGTTGAGTTCATCAGCCACCAAATGAAAGTCCTTGGATAGCTTCAAGCTGTTGATGACATGAGATAAGGGAAGGCTACCTGTCAGAGTGGGTAATATGAAACACATTACAACATTAGTATAATTATTGTCCTTCGAACTGAACTTAAATGTCAACACTGTGAGTAGCTGCTGAACATGTGTTACTGGTGCCTGCAATGGGCATTCCATTCCACTTGCATTTAGTCTCAAACATTGATCAAAGGCTTCAATACTGTAACTTGCTGTAAGCCTCCATCAAGTACAATTCCACAAGGTTGTTCAGTACCCTGTGAGTCTGTGACCTTGATTATGGTCATGGCAAGTAAAACTTGACATGACTGCTGACTGTTGCTGTTTGAAACTACAGTAACTTCCTTGAGTGGGTTCTGTAGGCGAGAAACTCGTTTCCTGACGTTCTGTAGAGGTTGAATGAAACTCGGGAACTGTGGAAATTTGGCCCTAACAATTCTGAAGCAGAAGCATATGGTGAAATCTCTTACACTGTTTACAAAGATGTCAGCTGGAGCATTACTGTTCTCTATATACTTTTCTCATGCAAATGAAACACAATTTACATTTAGCAACAGCAGTGGAGCATAGAGCTGCAAAGCCTATCATATTTGTATAATGTATGTGCATTCTTACACTCTGTGAATCTAAATGTTAACGCAGAGACAAACATGTCAGGTGTTCTGCCAATCGTACACATGCCTGTCCCCTTTAAAATCAGGCGCCCTTGTTCCCTGATGACTGGCAACCTTGCCCACATTAACATTTTCTAGGGCCCATCTCCTCCCTTTGAGGAGACATGAAATCCTTCGGGGGAGGGAAAGGAGAGTAATTTAGCTTCAGTTGTCATGCTTTGCATGCGGTAGGGTATATCTTCTATGTGGTGAGTTTTGAAATTAATGTTTAATGCTTCCAATGCATTCACATTGTTTGAGACAGTATTAACTAGCTCTGCAGAATCACTAGCAGACTCCCTTGGTAACTGCTTTAATTCCAAAAGTTCCTGAATGTGACTTGTGGCAATGAGATGTGTGTTTCTGCATCTTTCAACTAGCATATTCCATGCAATTCTGTAATCATTACTCATCATGGGTAGACTGCTAAATGCTCAGCTTCATCTGACAAATATAATTTGAAATAACGATATTTCTGTATTTCAGACAGATTGCCACTTTTTACATATCACTAAAACCAATCCAGTGGTCATTCAGACGGGAAAAATTAGGCAACCTTATTACTGGCAGCTTCATGGTGCTGTGTGAATTTGGGGTGCTCTGAAGCATCAGTTGGCTGTGACTGCTCCCTATTCTGGGAGTCATGTTCATCTATGATAAAAATAACCTCATTAAACCTTCTTCCAAATTCATTTCTACTCTCATTATTCTTAAGATCACTATCTACTATTTGTAACCTATCCTGGACTTCTTTGAACTTCATCCATGTTCAGGCATATGAATTTTATACTACTGCTCAATTAATCAATTAATTGATTAATAATAAACCAGCAAAATAAGCTCCTTAATGATGATGTCAAGAGATCTTATCATCAGATAAATAATCAGGAAGCTGATGATCAAGAACTACCTACTAGGAGACCAATAGAACCTTTTTGGCAAGGAACTCTTGAAGATGTAGTCACACATATTGATAAAGCAACCTCGATCCAACAGGAGAAGAAAGACCATGACACCTGACTCAAGGGCACATTTCACGGATGATAAGATAATAAAGTCTTTAAACAGTCTCACAATTGGAAATCTCCTGGGTCAGATGAATTACAAAATTTCTGTAAGGTTCTCTGTCATGCATGGAGATTTAATTAGGGCTATCAATGATATGATTAAAGACAAAAAATATCCCTACATGGTTAACATCTGGAATTATCTTCCCACTTTCAAAAGGCAAGGATACAAAAGTCCTAACAAACTACACCCAACTACTTGCCTCCCCACAACATATAACATTGTCACAGCTGCATTGACAAGCAGGGTCTCTAACCACCAGAAACAACTTTCTCCCAGAGGAGCAGAAAGGTTGTTGCATAATGTCTAGGGGATATAAAGACCAGCTGCTGGTGAGAAAGATGACTGCATCATAAGTAAAGAAATATCTAAGTTATCTATGTAGATAGGGATTGACTACAATTAAATATTCAACAGCCTACCTCATACTTGAATAGTCACAGTCATGGAGATACACCAAATATGTCCAACAGTATGAATTTTGGAGGCATCAATGAAAGAATGGAATACTAAAATATGGCTCTGCCACACCAAGGTCATGTCAAAATGGGAAAAGTGGCAATTAAACAGCGACCATTACAAGTTGACTCCTTGCCTCCATTACTGTTTTCTGTAGCACATACACCACTAACAAACAGGCTCAATAAACATTGAGCAGGATAGAAAATCAAGGAGAAAAACAAAATCAGCCACTTATTCTACGTGGATGACTTACAGATATTTTCCAGCGACGAGGCTGAGTTACAGCAAGAGTTAACCATTGTCAAAATATTTAGTAATGACATACAAATGGAATTTGGTCTAGAATAATGTGTCACAGCAGTTTTCAAGTATGGCAGACTAACTAAAAGCCCAAACATTAGTCTAAATAACCAGACAGTAATAAGGAACATGGAGCTTGATGAGATCTATAATAATCTGGGCACAGAAGAAGGTGAAGGTTTTGACAACAGCCAAATGAAGGACCAACTAGTGAAGAAATATTACCGTCAGGTCTGGCAAATTCTCAAGACAGATTTAAACTCTAAGAACAGCATAACAGCTGTCAACACCTCAGCTGTAACAGTCCTACAGCTTCAGAACAGGCATCTGGTTAGAAAAGAAATTGAGAATATAGATAAAAAAAATGAGAAAGTTTCTAACTACTGAAAGAATCCACCATCTGAGGCAGATGATGATAGACTCATCAAAAGATGAAACAATGGATGTAGATTACTAGAATTGGAATCTGCATATAATGCTGCTATTGTTGGTTTCCACGAGTACATTCAGCAAGGTAAAGATAAGCTTACCAGATTAGTGGAAGAAGACGATGCCGGGAAAGCCAAATACTCTCTGCAAAAAGAAGCTAATCTAACAAAATGGAGAGTGTAATAATAGCAGCACAATATCGAGCACTTAACATGCTTTATCAGAGGAACATCATGAAGCTAACAATTTAAATGCAGAATGTGCTGTAAGGCAGAGGAACACATAAAAGATATTGTTGCAGGATGCACAGCACTTGCACCATCTGAATAACAGACACAATAAAGTGTCTGGTTACATCCACTGGATGATATGTAAACATATGGGGTTACAAGTTACCAACAAGTACTATGAACATATACTGAAAAGGTCATAAATGACCTGGTAGTCATAAATGACCTGGTACCACTATTATGTGGGACGTACATATTATCACAGATCAAGCAATACTAACAAACCGACCTCATAGTGTATTGCATCACAAAAATGAAAAGACATGCCTACTGATCAATATAGCCATACCAGATGACCAAAAATTAACACAAAAGAAACTGAAAAACCTGGAAATCAAGGTCAGCAGGATGTGGAAAGTGGAGACCCATCAGGAGATTATGCTAACATTCACTGCACATATCATTTGTAAACTGCTGGGGAAAACTGCTCGGATCTCTTGTTGAGATCTGGATTTCACTAGTAGACCACCTAATAACTGACATGCAGGCATAAAAAAATTAATAATAATAATCATAACCAGACACAAAGCTTGGTATTTAAAATATCATGACTTGCATCACATTGTTGCACAAACATCTGGAAATGAATTTTCACGCACCCCCAGGCTCAGAGCAAGTCTTTGACCTCTTTCTCTGCCATAATTCGTGCCTATGTTGTCGGTGACATAATCGTTTGATACATGGAGCAGACACTTTTTACCACTGTTGATCACCGCCACACTTTGAACGTCACGTGGAACAACTGTGAACAGGTAGCTGATTGGAACAGCTTTTATTTCTCACAGAATGAATGCCTTATGCTATATTCTACTAGCCACAGTGCTATGAAAACCTTGACATAAATTCACATATCTGGTGCAGTATGTACCATGTTCTGTACTTGAATGTACATCTGACAATGTCACAGTTTCTGATGGACTGTATTCTTCAAACATTATTACACCTTGATGAAAGTGAATATGAGGAAAAACAATACAATGCACACGTTCATATAACATCAGCCAGTGATGCTGTGCCATTTTCTTGACTGCAGTATGAACAAAACCACAAGGCAAACAACGTATCCTAATAATAACTATAAGCAAAACTAAATACTGTAATATTTAAGGTTCAGTTCATTTAAGAAACACTGTAAAGGAGGAAAAGTGGTCTCCCTGACATATTTAATTAAATAATGGTCTAGCAGGTCTGGAAAGAAAGTTTTGTATCTTTAAGAAGATTAAGTAGCACTAAGGAAAATGAGAGAATGATTGTGTATGGTCAACTACAATGGACTTTATGAGGAAGTGCTCATGACATGTTTAAAAAAACTATCCCAGCATTCAACTGGAAAGACAGAGTAAGGCACTAACAACTCAACCAAGACAGCCATTTCCTAAAACAAACTTCAAAATGACCTTCCAAATATACATTAATTGCATTACTGCTACTCCCCACCAGCTTAGTGGAAAAGAGAAGAGAAAAAAGAGCTGACACAGCAGATGTATCTGAATTACCTGGGGTCCTTTGAGTAGGTCTGTTTGGTGGGTTTCTTGTTCTCTGACAACCCATCTGTCTTCCCTTCCAGATCAGTCTGTCCATCTCTCTCCTGTTTCACATCTTTCTTTTCTTTGTCACGGTTAAGGAACGGATTCTTCCAACTTGCACTCATCTCTGGACTAGAGTTTGATCGTCGAACAGGATTGCGCAATTTGCCTGTAGAATCTGCTGCACAGTAAAATGTGGGGCATTGCCACTCTTTTACACCCTTATAAACATAGGTGTACTACAGCCCACTTTACATCTGTTTGATCAGATTTAACCTGCATGTTTTTCTGTACACCATATATCTGTTTCAATACATATAAAAATTCTTTTATTTGTCATAAGTAGTGGCAATTAAAATAAATAAAAATGTATAAGCAATCACAAAATAAATATTCAGGACTAAGTTATAATGTAAAAGTGTATCTGAAAAGTGCCAGAATTAAATTTCATATACCTATGTGGTACTACATGTTTCGCATTATGCACTTGTGGTGTGGTGGAACACATTAACTTTATGAACTTCTTCCATAGTATGTACTGAAATTTAATGCACCACATTTCAGGGACAGGATCAGTCCCCATCTTTATGCTCTACGGCAAAATGAAGTTTTGAACGTTCCACTTTTTGAAACAGGGGGTATATGCCAGGTATATAAAGTTAACAAGTTCAGATGTCACACAAGATCGTCACAACCCTACAGAATAACATCAGATGTCACACAAGATCATCACAACCCTACAGAATAACATCAGATGTCACACAAGATCGTCACAACCCTACAGAATAACATCAGATGTCACACAAGATCATCACAACCCTACAGAATAACATCAGATGTCACACAAGATCATCACAACCCTACAGAATAACACTAATGGAAATTTACTTACCACAATCAATCTCAGCTTCTTGATCATCATGGGTTGTGTCTACTGCATCAATACTCTCACGAGAACTTTGTTGTGAGGGACTTCGCTTTATGGGAGATCTTGGGATGGGCAATGGTACCGTATCAGAAATAACTGTGTGAGTACTAGGTGACATGTCGAAGTTCCCTTCAAAATGACGATCGAGAATAGCCTGCATATCAAAACAATATATAATGTAATGACATATGGTATTTATTTCACACATTTCTCACCTGCATCTCTCACTTTGTAAGAACTGATGTTTAGGTTCCTACAAGAATGGATCAAAAATGAAAGCAATACCAGGCAGGATCAAAAAGTATCCAGACTGAGTGCATTCTCTAGTGCTTTAAGTCTCACTGTGATGAGACTTTCTTGAGCATGTCTGAACATGTTCCTATGTTTCCTCAATAAGTGAGCCCTCAATGCAGCCACTGTGTCTGAAGCTATCAATGTAAAAACAGTAGTGTTTGTGTTGTGCATCATATTCACATTGTCTGACAGCATGCAACAATGCATGCAATTCAAATTTTGCACAAAGCTAACAGAAACTGAAATTTATGAAACGTTGAAAACTACCTTTTTATAGGATGCCAAGAGCCAAATGCAAGTTTTTGAGGCATTCAGCCAGCTTAAAGATGGGTTTATATCCAAATAATGTGAAAAGCATTTTAGATGTTCTTCATCAAGCAGAAATGACAAAGTGATAGCAAAAGCGTGTGATTTTGTGCAAGCAGATCACAGACTACCCATTCAAGAAGCAGTGGAGGAACTAGGAATTTCTTTTGGTTCACGCCACACAATTTTAAGACCTGATTTGGGTATGAGATCTGTGTGAAGTTCATCCCACAGCTCCTGATAACACAGCAAAAGCACTGTTTGTCTGTAGCCTCTGATTTGCTTGCATGTGCAGACTCATACCAGAATATATTTAAAAACATTGTAACCAGTGATAAAATACTGCCATATGGTTATGACTCAAACACTAAATAAGTCATCACTACGCTTATTATTAAATCCATTTCATACATAAAACGAACATTTTAAAATGTTTTCAACAACATTATATATTTTGTGATCAGTGAGAAAATACATGTATATTTCATCATTAATAGGAATGGTCTTAAGGTAAAATTTATATTTCATATATGCAATATGCAAGATGCATAAAATCCTAAGCCTAGACATCATTATGGAATACATCTCCATCACCATGACACAAGAAATGGCACCCAAGTGTGATGCAAGAGAAAGGTGATGTTTATCCCACTTCCCCATTAAAAAGGTACTGTGCATCATGAATAAGATCTGCAAAGGTAAACTGTACACCAGCATATTTATTTAGAATAACAATTATGTCCCCATGATGTAATTTGCCATAAATGACCAAAATAATGGAAGTCTGGTGAATGGCAAATTCATCATGACAATGCACCAGTGCAATTGGTACAACCTGTGCAGTAGTTTTCAGCCAAACACCACATTTAACAGGTGTGTCAACCCCTTAATCCCCAGACACAGCACCATGTGGCAGCTTTCCTCTCCACCAAAATTAAAAACACTTGAAAAGTAGATGATCTGAAGATGTGGAAACAATCAAACTGAATGTGATGCAGTGATTTTTACACGGATCCCCCACATAAAAGTATGAGATGTGCTTCCAGCATCAAGAGATGATGTAGAACTATGACAGGGGGGAAAAGTATATGATATATGGCTGGTCCTCTACAAAGACCAAAACCAATGCCTGCCTTTGGAATCCTCTTCAAACAGTCCAGACTCCGGCTGTTTCCTCTACAAAAATTCTGTACTTATTCCTGTGCACACACTGCCCCCCAACCCCTCCATTTACAGCCAATTTCAGTGCACTAGGATCACATATAGGCAACTGCGATGGTAGAGTGGTTAAGGTACTGTGCTACAAATCAGAAGGTCGCTGGTTCAATTCCAGATGGTGTCACTGGAATTTTTCATTGACATAATCCTTCCAATTGCACTATGGCTCTGGGGTCAACTCAACCTCCAACAGAAATGAGTACCAGGAGCATTTCCTAGGGGTAAAGGTGGCCGGTGCATAGGGCTGACAACCTTACCACCATCCTGGGCCACTGTCATATAATCTGGGAACCTTAACTTCCTGGCACCCTCTGGGCCACTCCAGGCCTGTAACGGGACTGCTTTACCTTTTACTTTAGAATCACATATGGTACATGACAATATGAATTCATGAAAACCTTCAATAATAAACACAAACATGAGCATATGTCAAGGATGAAACCAAGAATATTGTTCTAAATTCTTTTATATTATGGCAAAGTGTTATTAACAATCATTTCTGCATCTGATTTACTGACACTGCAACACTGTTGACTGTATATTAAGGATCACTCATTGCTACAGCTCAATGTACTGGTCATTAAAGAAAAACTACTTTGAAGTCAAAACTTTCATTCTAATTTAAAATGCAACTGTACGAAATAATTATCCGTTTTCTTCAAACCAACATTTAACACACTATTTCTCTTACACCAAGTTACAAAGTAACTTGTTTTGTAAGTTGGTGTAAGAGAAGTGATGCCTTGTAGCTTGGTGTAAAAGAAGTGGTGCAATAATGTTTGATGAACACAGATAATTATGGACATAATGCACGGTATAGATACTGTAAGAGATATTCCCAGACTGATACATACATCATATTCACTTTCTGCTAGGTTCTCACTGTTAATCCTTGCATGTCCAGACACAAAATTCCCAAACTGCTGCTCCTTTTTGCTCGCAAGAGAAGGCATGAAGAGAGTTGTAATATCCGTGAGAGGGAAGTCAAGGGGTGACGTCTGGTAGTGACTGTGGTTCTGGATGCGCATTACCCATGACATGTCACCTACATAACACCAATATACACGTACAGTACTGACTACCATAACTGACAGACAACTAGTGCAGTGCTTTTCAACCTTTTCTTAATGTGTAACACTACCACAAACAAAACATCTGTGCACACAACCAGGTACTGAAAATATTAACAACATACAATTTCTGCTTTCTAATAAACTTTTTATACAGTTAACACTGTTTTCTGGCATTGAAAAAATCCCCCAACTTTCCTTTTGTTGATTTCTAGTATGAAATGGAGTGTCTTTGGAGTAAAGAAGACTTCACTGAATTGTTAGAAAGTATCACACCACATATGACACAGAAAGGTTGCAGTCCATCCCAACCATTGTACAAGAAAATTCCCATTCTGAGTATCCCTCAGCATTTTCCTATTGATTTATTTTACTACTTTTTTGTTTTTCCGCACGTGTTTTATGTTGTCCTGTAAAACTGGTTAACACTTAGCTGGTACCATTGCTGTGCATTCCAGATGAATTACGACTTCTTTCTAATTAAAAACTTGTCCACTTTGAAGTACACCAATTAATGAATTCAAATAATTCAGACTATACTCCAAAAACAAAAGCTGCTACACATGTATGCGCACTAAACTGTAGCAATGCAAATGAAAAGAAAACCCTGACATGTAATGTTAGTAATTCAAAAGAAAATATCTTGAGTCAAAATTGCTCCAATGGCTCATGTCAAAATGTCAGTGTAATAACAATCACACAATAATCACAATACTAAGCCTGCTACAGTGGCTTAGTGCCTGTTGGTATATGGTACTAAAACCTCTTACAACATGGTTTCTCAAATTGTGGTATGCATACCACTACTGATATGCTAACCATTCTTCACTGCAATGCAACCTTAATCAAAAAATAAAATAAGGATACAAATTTCAGAAAATAAGTAAAATGTAAGCCACATACATTTCAATTTCAAATTTTTTATTTACATATAAAAACATTATTGGTGGTCACTCTAAACGATAAATTTCATTTAGGTGTACGCCACTGAAAAAGTCTGAGAAATGCTGTTGTAGAAAAAGGTAAAAGTGAAGATGAAGGTAAAGAAAGACGTCCCCATCAATGCCTTGAAGGCATATAGGGGAAGCAGAGGTACAGCTCCACTCATTCTTATCCTCAGCACTAGATGGTTAACTCAGCTTTAACCCCAGGGAAGAGCCCATAGTACCAATTGAATAAACTGAGTGGGCTCCAGAACAGGTCTCGAAATTTTCAAAAAAAGAGAAAAATCTCTTGTCCCTGCTGGGAATCAAAGTTATATATTACAATGTTGCCTTGATTGCTACTACCCCAGTTAGCGGAATTTTGGGTCAGCAGATTTAGGGTTGCATATTTCACAAAATATTTACTGATTTCCTGCTTGCTGCTTCCATTTCCAAACTCAAAATCCAGCAACCAAATAATGAACATGAGTCTGAAGGGCTGCACTCTGTGGTTTCCATTTAATGGTCACCATCAATAGGGATTTGATGGCAGAGCAAGATGAATAACCAAGATAATCTAGATTCTCAGTTCCACTGGGTGACACACTGTTTGACACGTTTAAACATGTTACAATATTTGGTTGTCAAGTGTGATTAGATGACAAACAACAATCTGTATTTATGTTCAATAAAATAGTGTTTGGTAAGCAATTTGTAAATTTTTTCTTACAGTATAATTACAACAATCTTGATATGAAATCAAGCTACTTAAAACTGCATTATGAAAAAAATGATAATTCACAAACATCTTACACAACCCTCGATGTCCCGCTGGTTGAAAAGCACTGCTCTTGTATGTTGAACAAATGTTCATTAACTTAACCCTTTAAAGACTCAGATTAACCTGAATTATATTTAAAGACCCAGTACATACTGCACAGTAAACAGACCCCGTCTCGGTTATAAAAACCAGTCAGTTAATGCTGTATAGGGAAATAATTATTGTTTGTTCTAAGATCCACACAAAACACATAAATGCACTGTGTGGGCAGAACATAGAATTGTTGAATGTTAAACTGGTGGTACATATAGTAACTACTGGACTTTACAGGGGGTAATCTAGTTTTTCCTAAACTTCTTCTTTGCTATCTATCTCTTTCTTTCTTTCTTTTCCTTCCTTCCTTCTTTCTTTCTTTGTTTGCTGTCTTGATCTTCTACTCCCCTGTTCTGCAAATCCCTTTCGGTAGTGAAACAAATTTACTGATTTACCATATAAGTAAAAAACATGTATTAAATGGTACATGTAATGAAATGTGTTTAACTAGATAACCAACCAAACAAAATATGTTATGTCTAAACATTCAGCTCATAACGCTTAGTAAACACTCTCCGTCCTGGTTATAAAAACAGTCAGTTAATGCTGTAAAGGAAAACATTTGCTGTTTGTTCTGAGGTACATATAGAACACATAAATACACTGTGTGCATGGGGCATAGAATTTTTGGTTGTTAAAGTGACTGCTGGCTTTTAAAGGGTAAATTTATTTATTTTGGAAGCAAATACAGGCTTTTCGTGTGTGTTTACACACCAGTCAATGTGTGCATGTGCAGTTCCTCCATATTACTTTGGATTTCATCATGTCATAGAAGGCTATCTCTGTTTTTTCAATACTACTATTTATTTGCTACATTCAATAATACTATTATGATGGCCATACGAGCTTCTAAGATGGAAGCAAGACAAGGCACAGGATCATAAAATTTTATATGACAGCAGATCTTTAACAAAATACAACTTACATTAAAAAAGCTAAAATAACAGCAGCGATTATGGGGAATCTGCACTTAGCTTTGCATTTGATAGTAACAACTAGACACTGCAAGTAGGATAGCTTTAGTACTGTGGTTCCACACCCATTGTCTCCAAGTTCATGTAACACCACGCTACAAGTGAAAGTGACACAAAGTCCAGATCTGCAGGTTAAAATTACACCTAGTTGGAGTGACTTCTTTACAGGAAAGCATACATTTAAACAAGATTATGCACCAAAGTAGAGAGTTTTTTAAATTTTATACAGATATAATGTAACCTTCTTTACAGCAGCCACATTTTCTAACAAAACACACACAAGTTTTAAAAAACTTTTTACAGAATTTCACAAATGAAAAAAAAAAAATTGCCTTTTACCTTAATAATGTATACAGGTACAAGATGTCTAAAACCAGGGAATATAAAGATGAAACATAGTTAAGTGAATAGCAGCTAACATTTTTCACTGTCAATCTGCTCTCACTCTCATCACAAATCACAGATTAAGTTTTATTCAAATTTAATGTTTTGTTGACCGTGCATTGTGATATATCCGCACAATAAGAACCAACAGGATGCACTATTTACTTTAAATTTATTTCAAGAATTAACCTCATTATTGAAATAAATTGAAAGTAAATAGTGCATCCTATTGGTTCATATTGTATGGATAAGTTACATTCACTCCCAAGCACGTCAGCTCTGCCATAGTTCCAAAGGATTTATTAGCTATTCTTATAAAGAGAAACATCCTTAAGACATTTCTTGAAAAATGCAACAAATCAGGCTTATTAAGTGGGTAAACAATGTAAACTGGAACTGTGAAAAGAATATTTTGTAATTCTGTACCAAATTTATATTCCCTGTGCTACATTATTATTCCATATAAATTCTGCATTAAATGATTTATTCTCACCATCAAACCACATTGCAAATGTTAACGCTTTAGTCATTGTGACACATTCTTTAACACCAGAAAAGATTGCATTGCAAGTACAACTGATCTATGAGGAGCTCATTCTTGCCAGAACTATTCCACAAATACATTTTCCAACTCACTTTACTTTCACATTTTTCTGGCTCAGCTACTCACAGACCGAGTACCATGTCTAATATTTTAAGCTGACACAGAAATTGAGGATTCTTTTTTTTTTTTGTGTGTGTATGTGTGTGTGTGT